>Ga0209002_10000338_pt1 | contig 36739 bp, 31 predicted proteins | sample Rifsed16ft2_FD_184010 | JGI IMG/M metagenome (GOLD analysis project Ga0209002, IMG submission 184010) | Soil microbial communities from Rifle, Colorado, USA - sediment 16ft 2 (version 2) | ecosystem: Environmental > Terrestrial > Deep subsurface > Rock core/Sediment | place: Rifle, Colorado...
CCGATCGAAACCGGCGAAGGCAGGCAACCCGTCATGCTAGAACGCCCGAGGACTGCTATCTGGCGCGTCCGCCTGACGACCCATTGGCCGGTGGCGTTTGTGCTTTTCGCGGCTCTGCTTGCGGGCTTAGTTCTCGGGAATGACTACGGCATGTCCTGGGACGAGTACCGCAACGCCGACGTCGGCGCAGATGCGCTCCAGGCTTACGCCGGCTCCGACGCGTACTTCAAAGACGACTCCCTCGCCGACCACGGCCCGGCGTACTTCATGATTCAATCGATGACCTCGGGGGCGATCACGAAGCTCCTGCCAGGTTGGACGCCCGCCGATGCACGACATCTGACCAACTACATCACATTCCTGGCCGGGGCGTTGTGTTTCTACATCCTCTGTCTCCGATGGATGAAGCGTGATACCGCCGCCGTGCTGACGGCAGTACTGGTGACACAGCCCTTGTTGCTCGGGAATGCCTTCGTCAATCAGAAAGACATCCCGTTCGTCACCTTCTTTCTGGCGACCCTGGTTATCGGGCTGGCGGCTTCGGATCATTGGCGCGTCTCGCGCCGTTCCGGGGCGGCGGGGGCGCTCACAGATGAGCGGCAGACCCCCGGAGAGCTCAAGCTCCGTATCCGGGCAGAATGGGACAGTCTGAGAATCGGCGTGATGTTCGTCTTGTGCGCGATCGGCCTCGCTGCCCTGATCCTGACGGTTGATCTCCTGGTCATCGGCACCCTCCACCGATGGGGCCAGTCGATGGTCGTAGCCGCGTACAACGGCGAAGCCCCCGCCACGGTTCAGCGCCTGTACGCCTTGATGGCCTCCAGGGCCGGTGAGACTTCACTCGATCTCTACCTGGCCAAGTACGATCTGTATTACGGATACATGTTGTTGACTGTCATTCCCATGCTGACTCTGGGTTACCTGATGACAGTTAGCCTGGCGTTGCCGTCGATCGGCCGGCTATGGGGGTTCTCACGAGACGTTTTTCGTCAACCTGCCCTGCTCGCCTCGGCCGCGCTCCTGGGATTGACGATATGCATCCGGCAGGTCGGCGCCTTCGTCGGCGTGCTGGTCAGCCTGGCGCTGGTCTACCGATGGCGAAACCGGGCATTGTTCCCGCTGGCCGTGTATTGGCTGATTTCACTCGTCGTCACGGTCGCCACCTGGCCCTACTTGTGGGTGGATCCGTACAGCCGGCTCATCGGCAGTCTCTTCCTCGTGGCCGATTTCCCCGTGCACACCACACTCTTCCAAGGCATCAAGGTCCGCTCCGGTGCACTTCCCTGGAACTTCTTCCCGACTCTGGCGGGGGTGCAGCTGACCGAGACCGTCGTGGCTCTATTTCTGCTTGGGCTGGGGGTCGTGATCTGGAAACTGGCGAAGAGGGAAGGCAATTTGCTCCTGTACGGCTTGCTGGGCCTGTGGGTAGGTGTTCCCCTGGTTGGCTTGATCTTCTATGGAATGCCCGTGTATGGGATTCGCCACCTCCTTTTCGTGATCCCCCCTCTTCTGCTAGTGGCGGGGATAGGGCTCGAAGCATGCGTGAAACGGTTGAGATGGTCGTGGACCCAACTGGTCGTTTACGCCCTCGTCCTGTTGCCGGGGATCTGGGCGATCATCCAGCTGCATCCCTACGAGTACATTTACTACAACTCGTTTGTCGGAGGCGTCAGCGGAGCAACCGGACAGTACGAGATCGATCGCTGGTGCATTTCATATCGAGAGGCGATCGAGTATGCCAACACGGTCGCCGAGGTTGGGGCTGTCGTGGTCGTGCCACAGCAGGTGAACCAGATCGTCCCGTTCGCCAGGCCCGACCTGAGGCTGCTGGACGCACGCAAAGGCGTGGTTGACGCTGATTTCGTCCTGTCATGCACCTGGCGGGACGAAGGCCGTTGGGACACGCGCCGGTTCGTACCCATTTACGCGGTGCGTCGAGGGAGAGCCGTTCTAACCGAGGTCTGGCAACACCGGGCGGATTGAAGTATCCCGGCCTCGCTCCCGAAGGCGCCCTTCCGCTGCGGAGGGTGATTTAGGCTCCGCGCACAGCGGAAGGAACAACCCGGATCGCGACCGAGTACGCTGCGGCGAATTCCGGGATGGCCATGCCCAAGTCGACGATCCGTTCGCTGTACTTCTTGAGGTATTCGGGCACTTCGTTTGCCGCAGGGCCTCCCTCAACCACCTCAGCCCGTCCGCGCCAGACCGCCACATCCTCACCTTCAAGATCACTGTTGAGATGAAGCGCCACGAGTGGGTACTTGGCGATGTGGCGGAGTTTCCAGGTGTCCCTCTGGCTGTACATCAGGAAACTGCTCCCATCCCAGACAAACCATACCGGACGCGGGTGGGGGCCGAGATCCTCACCGACCGTCGTCAACCACAGCACTACCTCTTCCCTGAGGCGTTTCTCTACGCGATGGCCGAATTCTGTATTGAGGTCAACCATTCTCGACTCCTTTGCTTGACTTCCCCGTCTTGGTTGAGCTCCCTCATTAATGTCCTGGGAGACGGACTCCGGCGGAACTGACCCGGGCAAGACGAGGTTGTGCCATCAATCCTCATGAGGACTCAACTCGATGGGAATTCTGTACTAACAGGCACAACTGCCGGCTTACAAGAACCTCTCACTCCATCCGCGGATCACGACCTGAGGTTTATTATGATGCCGTCGACGTGTGATCCAAGACCGGAGGCATGGTCAGGAGGGACAGAAATGTGGTGGTTCTTGCTGGCGACGACAGGCCTGTTGTGCATCATTCAGCTACTCGACGATGGCCCACTCGGCTGCCGTCTGTGTGGCGCCCCTCTATGCTCCGGTTGCGGCCATTGTCACGAGTGCATGGAACAAAGCCTGACCAGTTGGAGGCACCACTAAACCGTGTCGCTTTCAGCGCGTGCGCCGAGGCGTACGTGCACCGAACGACCCTTCCCACACAGGCACTTTCTCCCCGGCCCTGAAGCAAACGGCCGGGGTTCCGTTTTCTAGGCCCGGGCCTATTCCTCAGCCAGAATCCGCTTGATGCCACACCCGCCGCGAAACAAGCTGCCCGTCAGGGCGATGCTTGCTTTTGGAGAGGAGCCATTGTGTAAATCGGGAATGCTGCCGATCGGCGACGAAGGGAGGCTCAGTCGCGAGTGAAGCGCATCTTCAAGGCCCGCATCAGTTCGGGCACCCAACGGCTCACAGGTCCGAAGGTCGCCTGGGCCGGCACTTCCGGCCCAAGGCCGATCGAGAGCAGGCGATCCTTGCTCAAGGCCATGGTCAATTGCTGGCGTTTGGCGCCGGCGATGCTTGCGAAACGCAATTGACCGCCGTCGATCTCGCCTAGAACTCGTTCACCCATCATGACCGCGGCTGCGGTCATGGCCGAAATACGCTCCAGCTCGACGTCCGGTTCGGGGGGAACGCAAGCGACGATCAGGCCGTTGTAATCGACGAGCGCCACCCAGGCGGGGTCGGGGATCTCCTCGGCCAGACTGCCGAGGACACGGAGCAGTTCGGATTGTCGCGTGACCATGCCATAAATGATGGGCGGCCACCGGGTAGCCGCTTCTACCCCACAAGATTATCCTGTCACCCGGCCAAAGGCAAGCCCTACAAAACGCCTAACCCGGCGGCAGGCGGCTGAAGTGCCCCGGATCAGCCTCCGACTTCACACAATCGCGTCTGAGCCTCGATGTTTGACCCGCAGGACCTTTCGGATACAATGACCATTCGATGGACTTCATCCCCTTCTATCGTCGGCCTGCATTCCAAACCGCACTTGGTCTTGTGTTCCTGGCGGCGGTCTACCTTTGGGCGGCGATCAGCCTCGATCAGACCTGGACCGCCTCCGGCCTTGTTGTCGACATGGCCCTGGGTGCAATCGCTTTGTTGTCGATGATCGCCCTGGCTTCGCAGTTCGCGCTCCCGGTCCGGACGTGGGAGCAAAGGTCTGCCGCATTCAACAGACTGCTCGGCCATCTGGCCGGGGCCAGAGGACCGGTGATGTTCATCAAGGACGGCGAGGCCAGGGAGGCTCATCGCGAACGCGAGCGACGCGGGCCGGGCGTCCTGGTGATCGACAGCGCCAGCGCGGCGGTATTGCGGACGGATGTGCAGTTTACACGCGCGGCGGGGCCGGGGGTGGTTTTCACCCAATCCGGCGAGCGCCTGGCCGAGGCGCTTGACCTGCGCCGCCAGCTGCGGGGGATCGGCGGCGCGCCGCCCGGCGCGGGCCCCCCGGCCGCGGGCCAACTCACCTCTTGGGCGTTAACCCAGGACGGCATCCCCGTCGCCACCGATTTGCGCGTGACATTCACCCTCGACTCTGGACACGTGACTCCCCCGCGCGAGGGTCGCATTGCCGACCTCACACCCTTCGAGTTCAACCCCGCCGCAGCCGAGCGCGCCGTCTACGGCAGGGCCCACGCCGACGATGAAGGCGTTCCCTGGACCGATCTGCCGCTGCGCCTGGCGGTCGAACTGTGGCGCGAGCAGGTCAAGAACCGACGGCTTGAGAATCTGTTGAGCGAGGACAGCGGCCAGACTTCGCCTCTCCAGGCGATCCAGGATGAGATCATGGGCCGCCTCACGTCCCACGCCTCAGAGGCGGTTGGGCCCGATCACCGAACCCATCGCGTGGTCAATCGCGAGTTCGAGATCCTCTACCTGCGGGGCGTCCGCGTTCTCAATGTCAATCTGTATGGCCTGTATCTCCCACGAGAAGTCCGCGAGGAGCGCATCCGCCATTGGCGCCAACGTTGGTCGGAGGCGGTACAGCAGGCGCTGGCCGGAGCGCCCGGTCAGGTCAAGGCGCCCGACAGCCAGGCTGAAACAGAAGACCTCTTCCAGCTGTCGCTCGGGCTGACCGACGGGCTCAGAGCCAGGCTCGATCAGGGTGAAAGTCCTTCCCTGCGCGATACGCTCATGCTCATCCTGCAAGACGCGGCCCGACTCTCCGACGAGGGAATCGGTGGGGTCGATTACACTTCTCTCTCCGCCGGCTTGCGGGAGGCGGCGCAGGAGCTCGCGGCTCTTAATGATGATTGCCGGACGGCCACGTCCGGGTGGCGATTATGAGGCAGCAGGCGCTTCCGCGGCCGGCGCAGACTGTGCGCAACGTCATCGGCATGGGGTTCGACATCCTGCTCGATCGCGGACGTCGAGGAGCCAACTTGCGCATGGCTCTGGTCCTCGGGTCGTTCGCACTGGCGTGGACGCTTCTGACATTGGGCAATCTGCAGAATGTAACTGCCTCAACCTGGCTAACCGCGCTGCCGTTTCCCCTCGGCCCAGCCATCGACCTCGGGGGAGCATTCTTCGCCCCGGGCGTTCTGATCCATATGGTCCCGCTGGCGGCTGGTCTGTGGTTGGGAAACCGGATCGCCGCCCACTACCTTTCGGATCTGCTGGAGCTTGAGCAATTCTCGGTGGCCGCGCACTATCTGCGGGCTTCCCTCATCGGCATCGGTTATGACGTTCTGCGCGTCGACACGGGTGAGTTGGGGAGTCTGGATCTCAAACATCCACTGATAAGCATCGGTGGGCCGGGGTACCTCCAGGTTAACCTGGGATTCGCCGCTGTCGTCGAGGACATCGACGGAATCCCGCGTGTCATTGGACCGAGCGCCTCGACGTTCATCCATGGATTTGAACGATTGCGAGATGCCGTCGACCTGCGCGACCAGCTTCGTAACGTCGATGAAGTGCGGGCGGTCACCCGGGACGGGATCGAGATCCGCGCCCGCGAGGTCCAAATGGTCTTCCGCGTTTTCAGCGGCGGCAAACCGCGAAGCCTGGCCGATCCTTACCCGTACAGCGAGGAAGCCGTCCGTCGCCTCGCCTACGGCCAGGCAGTCACGGAGGAAGGTCCACGCAAGTGGACCGAGAATCTCAAAGACCTCGTGTCTCGCGAGATCATGGCCTTCGTCTCAGACCTGACCATTGAGGAGTTCATGGCTCTGCAACCGACGCGCGAGCTCATCCTCGGCGAGCGCGGCGGGTCGATGCAGATCGATCGGGCCGCTTCCACAACCCGACCTTTACACATCCCCCGCCGACAATTGACCGAGCGCTTCCACACCCCCGAGGCGCGGCGTCGGCTTCAGGACGAGGGCCTTGAGCTCGCCTGGGTCGGGGTCGGGACATGGGAGGTGGGTTACCGCGGCGGGGCCGACGAACCGGAGACTCTGGGAGAGACGTTGATCGGTGCATGGCTGGATTTGCAGCGTGCCAGGCAGGCTCACTCGCCGGAGCCGATGGAGGACAAAGGGATTCAGATCGAGGGCGAGGTTGCCCGGGCGTTGTTCTCCAAAATGCTCGACGAGTGGCAGGGCATTGAGGCCGCCGGGAGCCGGTGCCAGCGCATGCTGACTGTCTTGCATGAGAGTCTGCGCGATCTGTTCGTGCAGCGTTTGTCCGGACAGGGGGAGGCTCCTCCAGCCGGTGTCCGAGCGGCATTGGACCACCTTGCGCAACTCGCCCGCGCCCAAGAGGCCGGAGGTGGCGCGTGAGCCCGGACTCGTCGAGCGAACGCCACATCCTGGTCATCGGGTCCGCCAGTCTGGATATCATCGGACGGGCTCTTGGCCCGATCGAATACGCTACTTCAAACCCGGGCATCCTTCGGACCTCGGCCGGTGGTTCGGCGCGGAACATCGCCGAGAATCTGGCTCGCCTTGGAATGCATGCGATCCTGATCTCGGCTGTCGGCGACGATCCCGAGGGCGAACGTGTGCTTGGAGAGACCTCCGCCGCCGGGGTTGATGTCGAACACTGCCTGCGGTTGGAAGGCCATCGTACCGGTGCCTACCTGGCTGTCCTGGATGAGCAAGGCGCTCTGCGTCTGGGTTTGGATGACATGCCCACGGTCGCCTTCATCACACCCGATCACTTACGCGCCTGCCAGCACCTATTTAAAGAGGCGGCCGCCCTGGTGATCGATGCCAACCTGCCTCCCAAATCCATCAGCGCCGCGATCTCTCTGGCCAAACGCAACCAGGTCCCGGTTGTCGCCGACACGACCTCGGTCAGCCTGGCCGGCCGACTCCAGCCCCATCTGAACGATCTCTGGCTGATCACCCCCAACGAAGCCGAAGCCGAAGCCCTGTGCCCGCGCCCGGTGCCGCATGCCGATCCGAGACGGGCTGTCGAGGCCGCTCGCTTTCTCGTGTCTCAGGGAGTCGGGATCGTCGTCATCAGCATGGCCGAGTTCGGCGTGAGTTACGCCACGGCCGACGCCAGCGGTCATATCTCGGCCCTGCGGACTGAGATCGTCGACCCGACGGGAGGCGGAGACGCGTTGACCGCGACCGTCCTGTTCGCCTTGCTCAACGAAATCCCACTCGATGAGGCGGTCCGGCTCGGCATCTCGGCCGCCGCCCTCACGCTCCGCAGCCGCGGCAGCGTGGCTCCGGATCTATCGCTCGAATTGCTCTATAACGAGTTGCGGTGAGAGTGGACCCCCCGGTCTGGTTGAGAATCAGCGATCCGGTCCGATCTGCCCTCGCGCTCGGAAGACCCGTCATCGCCCTTGAATCGACGGTCATCACCCATGGCCTGCCTCGCCCGGCCAACCTCGAATTGGCCCGGCGGGTGGAGGTCGAAGTCCTCTCGCACGGGTGCCAGCCGGCGACCGTCGGTGTGATCGACGGCCAGATCAGCCTGGGGCTTGCCGCCGACGAGTTGGAACGATTGGCTATGGCGAGCGAAGTCGAGAAGGTCAGCCGCCGCGATCTCGCCACGGTCTCGCTCAAAGGCGCTCTCGGAGGTACGACCGTGGCGGCCACGATGTTCGTGGCCCACAGCGGCGGGGTTCAGCTCATGGCGACCGGTGGGATCGGCGGGGTCCATCGAGGCGCTACAGGAGACGTTTCTGCGGATCTACACGAGCTGGCCCAAACTCCGGTGGCTGTGGTTTGCGCCGGGGCCAAGTCGATCCTCGATCTGCCGCGGACGCTCGAGTGGTTGGAGACGGCGGGCGTACCGGTCATCGGGTGGGGAACGGACGAATTCCCGGCTTTTTTCAGCCGCACCAGCGGACTGCCGACGAGTGCCTCCGTCTCGTCGGCTGAGGCTGCGGCCAGGTTGATTCAATCCCATTGGAGGATTTCACCGAAATGTGGGGCCTTGGTCTGCGTCCCGTGTCCTGAGAACGCCGCTGTATCCCCGGACGTGATTGAGGCCGCGCTTGATCAGGCTCTGGTTGAGGCAGAGAAGGCCGGCATCACCGGCAACGCGATTACCCCCTTCATCTTGGGAAGGCTGGTGGAGCTGACAGACGGGGCGACGCTCAGGGCCAATCTCGCCCTGCTGCGCAACAACGCGCTCCGAGGGGCCGAGCTCGCCGTCGAGCTAGTTCGACTGTAGGCCACGGTTGTCGGCTGGATTCCAAGTTGTCCCGCGACGATCCGGAAACTCAATCGCGTGTCAGCCTCAAGCGCGCGTCGAGCACGATTGCCCCTTCCCCCTTCGGAAAAACGCGGAATGGATTGACCTCGACCTCCATCACTTCCGGGACATCGATCCCGAGGCGGCCCAAACGGATCAAAGCCTCGATTACGGCCTCACTGTCTCCGGCAGGAAGGTTCCGGTAACCGCGCATACGGCGCCCCGCCCAGGTCGCATCCAGTAAGCTTTCCGCCTCGCCGCGTGTGAGCGGCGCCAGAGCGAAGGCCACATCGTTCAGTCCCTCAACCTCAATCCCTCCCGAGCCGAACATCACCAGCGGTCCGAATTGGGCGTCGCGAACCATCCCCAGGATCACTTCCTGGCCGGCCTGGGCCATCGGCTGGACGAGCACCGCCCGCGCCTGGCCATTCAACTCTCTCCCAGCGATCGATCGAGTAACTTCCAGAAACGCGCCGGCGACTGACTCTTCATCGTCCAGTCCAAGCGCCACTCCCCCGACCTCGGACTTGTGGGTAACATCGGGCGAGTCGACCTTGACCGCCACAGGGAACCCGAGAGCGCGCGCGGCAGCCGCGGCCTGCTCCGGTGTCCCGGCTCTGGCCTGGGGCGCGCAAGGCAGGCCGTAGCTCTTCAGCACCTCCGCCGCAGTGAAACCTCCAACAAAGCCCGTCGGCGAGGCATCACACTCAGCCAGGATCTGACGGGCATGCTCGATATCGAGCCCTCCAAGGATGGCGGGGATCTCGTCAGGCGAGGCGAGTTGCTCTGCGCGGTCCGCCAGGACTTTGAGCGCCGAGGCAGCCCGTTCCGGGAAGCGATAGTCCGGCACGCGCGACTGCCGGAACAAACGCGCCGCAGGAGCGATCAGCTCCTCACCCATGAGCGCTAGGACGACGGGCTTGGCCGTCGAGCGGATGAGAGGAATAATTGCCCCGGCGACCTCGGCGGCTGTCGTCATCGGCGGCGGGGGAAGAATGACCATCACCCCATCCACACCGTCGTCCTCGAGCAGCGCCGAGAGACATGCGCCGTATTCGCTGGGACCGGCTGAGGCGAGCATGTCGACGGGGTTGTGCACGCTGGCTGCCGGTGGGAGGAGCCCACGGAGCTTTGAAGTAGTGTCCTCGGTGAGGTGTGCTTGGGCCAGGCTGTTCGCCTCAAGGGCATCTACGGCAATAGCCCCCGGGCCGCCGGCGTTCGTCAGAACCGCCATTCGCCGGCCACGCGGGAGGGGGCACCAGGCCAATGCGCGCGCCCAATCGAAGGTCTCTTCACTGGTCGAAGAACGGATCACCCCGGCTTTGCGGAACGCGGCGGCATAAGCCACGTCCTCACCGGCCACCGCACCCGTGTGGGAGGCAACCGCTGCCCGCCCCAGCGCCGACCGGCCGACCTTGATCGCCACCACCGGCTTGTCTCGGGTCACCGCCTTGGCCTGCTCGATGAACGCCCGGCCGTTTTCCACACCTTCCAGGTACATCACGACGACGCGCGTGTGCGGATCCTCGGCTACGGGCATAAGCAGCTCGGCCTCTGTCAGATCCATCTGATTGCCCAGGCTCACTAACCTCGAAAGGCCAAAGCCCTGACCGCGGGCCCAGTCAATGACCGCCTCGCAAATGGCCCCGGAATGTGAGATGAAGGCGATGTCGCCGGGAATTGGGCCAGGCAGGGGCAGGAATGTGGTATCGATCGGCAGGTGGGTATCGAGGTAACCGATGCAGTTCGGTCCGAGAATCCGCAGACCATAGTCCCCGGCGATCTTGAGACAGCGCTTCTCGAGGGCGGCTCCCTCCCCCCCAGTCTCTCGGAAACCGCCTGAGCCGATGATGACCATCTCGATGCCGCGCTCACCGCACTCCTTCAGCGCTTGAGGGACGGCCGGAGCCGGGATGATGATCACCCCGAGGTCGACCGGGTCGGGTACGCTGGCGACCTTCGTGTAGACCGGTCGATCGAACAATCGCCCCGGCTGCGGGTTGATGAAGTAAAGCTCTCCGGTGTAGCCGGACATGACCAGATTGCGGGCAATGCCATAACCCAGCTTGGAAGGGTTGCGCGAGGCGCCGATAACGGCAATGCCTCGAGGCGAGAAGAGCTTTTCCAGCGGCATGAGGGGTCCCTGTGAAATCGGCTCGGCCTCGACCGATATGCAAGACGCCCGAGAGGCGGCCCTATGATAGCAGAACACGTCGTCGGCCAGCCGCGCCCCGGCTTTGGTCCCTCAGGCTTCCGTTCCACCACTCCCACTACCGACGGAGTCCCTTCAATCGGAATTCCTCGCAGTGGAGGGACGTGGACCATCGAATGCAACTTAGTACCGGAGTGGGTCTTATCGAGGTGCGGCTGAGGTGTGGTAGAATGCCAACATCTCTCACACCCAACCAACGATAGGCCCAGGGCCAGTTCAACTGTGTCACCAGGCATCTTCCCACTGGTGATCCAGCGTCAACAACGCCCTCTTGGTATGAATTCTGGGGATGGGTGGAAGCCGGAGGGGATTTCCACAGGGATGGTTGAGGTAGAGATCGACAGCATCCGAGTGAGCTTGATGTCGCAGCATCGGATCGTCATTCTCAAGGACGTCGACTCGGAGCGCTTTCTCCCCATTTGGATCGGACCCTATGAAGCCGAAGCCATCACGGTGAGTTTGCAGGAGACGGAGGTCCTTCGTCCCCTGACACACGACTTGCTGCGCAACGTCCTCCAGACTTTGGGCGCGGAAGTCCTGCGAGTGAACATTACCGAACTGCGCGATGACGTCTTCTATGCGCGGATCATCCTGCGCGTAGACGGGCGTGAGGTTGAGATCGACTCAAGACCCTCGGACGCTCTGGCCCTCTCGGTTCGTGTGCACGTCCCCGTGTTCGTGGCCGAGAGTGTGATGGAGGAGGCCTCGACTGAGCCGGAAGCCGAGATCGAGGCCGAAGAACCCGGCGAACAACCGGACGAGCGGCTGGAGGTCTTCAAGGACTTCATCGATTCCATTGACCTCGACGGCGTGGAACCGGACTCCAGCGAGCCGGAAGACTGACAGCTTCCCGTACTCGAACGCCAGTGCCCCTCCGACCGGAGCCGATCCAGCATTGCTCGTAAGAAGGCACATCCCTGCCCCACCCATTGTCGCCCTCCTGCGACTGGTATGTGATGACTGACCTCGAATTCTCCCCACCTCCAGCTACAGACTCGGCCGGCGACGGACGGCAGGCAGGCGCACTTCCGCATAACCGCGAAGCCGAAGAAGCCGTTCTGGGGGCGGTGTTGATCAACCCCGAGGTCTACTTTGACGTCGCTCAGTTCCTTACGGGCGACGACTTCTTCCTTATCCGCAACCGCTGGATCTGGGAGGCCTTCGCTCGGCTGCAAGAACAGCGTCAACCGCTCGATATCCTGACCGTCTCTGAAGAACTCGAGCGGCAATCCAAGCTCGATGAGATAGGCGGCCCGGCCTACCTGACGGCGCTGATCAACAACGTTCCGTCGACGCTGCACGCCCAGGCCTATGCCCGGTTGGTGGACGAGACGGCCACACGCAGAAAGCTGCTGGAGGCGGCCAACCAGATCGCCCGGCTGGCCTACCAGTCCGAGGTTGACATCGATGAAGTCGTCAACGACGCGGAGAAGGCCGTCTTCGGTGTCAGCGAGCGCCGGCTGGCCCACCAGCTCCAGCCGATCCGGCAGGTACTGAGTGAGTACTACGACCGGATTGACTACCTGGCCCGCCACCGGGACGAGACGATCGGGGTTCCGACGGGTTTCATCGACCTCGATCGGCTTCTTGGCGGGATGCAACCCAGCGACCTGCTGATCATTGCCGGACGCCCGGCGCAGGGAAAATCCGGGTTCTGCATTTCGGCCGCCAAGAACGCCGCCCAATTACATAAGAAGCACGTGGCCCTCTTCTCGCTCGAGATGTCCAACGAACAACTTGTCCAGAGATTGGTGGCCCAGGAAACCGGGATCGATTCGCAGCGCCTTCGGTCCGGCGATATCGGCGACGACGAATGGCCGCTCTTCACCCAGGCCGTCAGCGCCCTCAGCGACACCAGCATCTACCTGGACGACACGCCGGCGATCACCCCCTTGCAGCTTCGTACCAAATGCCGCCGCCTCCATATGGAGGTCGGTCTCGATCTGGTCGTCGTCGACTACTTGCAGTTGATGACGGGTGACATCCGCAGTGAGAACCGGGTACAGGAAGTATCGTACATCTCGCGTAACTTGAAAGTCCTGGCGCGCGAGCTGAAGGTTCCTGTGCTGGCGGCCGCCCAGCTTTCACGCGCGGTCGAGCAACGAGCCGACAAGCGGCCGATGCTCTCAGACTTGCGCGAGTCGGGCAGCCTGGAGCAGGACGCCGACGTGGTGATGTTCATCTATCGACCCGACCAGTACGAAACTGATACCCTCAAGCAGAATATCGCCGAGATCATCGTCGCCAAGCATCGCAATGGGCCGACGCACTCCGGGATCGAGCTTGTCTTCCGCCGATCGCTGGCGAAGTTCGAGAACGCCGCCACTCGGCATGTCGAGCTGGTGCCGGCCGACTAGCCGGATGCGAGAAAAGGCGAACGGGAAGTGAAACCGACCGGAGGCTTTGCCGGTTTCCCGGCGGGTAAGGTCCCTCTCACGCCGATCCCGGGATCATTCTTCAGTGATCTCCTGCCGGCGATCGATCACCTTGGAGAACTCAAGCTCACGTTGTACGCGTTTTGGGCGCTGGCTCGTCGCGAGGGGCGCTTCCGTTATCTCAGACGGGAGGAGTTGGCGGAAGACGACCTGTTGATGCAGGGTCTACGCACACCGGGCGTGTCAGGCGAGCACGCGCTGGATGAAGCCCTGGAGCGGGCTGTCGCCCGGGGGACGCTGCTGCAGGTCGGGCCGGCCCAGGAAGGGTCCGGGCAAACCTACTTCTTCCTCAACACCCCGAAAGGCAGAGCCGGCGCGGCGGCACTGGAGAACGGGAGTTGGCGGCCGAGCGGCGATCCGCGGATGCCGGTAGAATTGCGACTGGAGCGGCCGAATGTGTTTACTCTCTACGAGCAGAACATCGGTCCGCTGACGCCAATGATCGCCGAGATGCTCCACGATGCGGAAACGGAGTATCCCGAGACCTGGATCGAAGAGGCGATCCAGATCGCCGTCCGGAACAATGCCCGCAAGTGGAGTTACGTCGAGGCCATCCTCAAAGGATGGCGCGTCGAGGGCAAGGATGACCGAGAAGATCGAGGAGACACTCAAAAGGCTCTCCGGCGCTATCTCGAGGGCGACTCAGCCGAGTTCTTCGACCTCTAGCTCGCGGACCGAGAAACTTGGTGACCCGGATTGCCCGTTCTGCCACGGCGCGGGGTATTTGCGCGAAGACCTCCCGCTCGGGCATCCCGACTTCGGCCGGGTGACCATTTGCACCTGCCGTCAGGCCGAAGTCCGCTCCCGCATCCGCGATCGACTCTTCAGCTTGAGCCATCTCGAAGCCCTGCAGCATCTCAATTTCGATAGTTTCAACGCGCACGGACGGGTCGGGCTGGGCGAGCAGGAGCAGAATTCGATCGAGAACGCCTACCAGCGCTCGATGCACTTCGCCCACAACCTTGAGGGCTGGCTCCTGATCCTGGGCGGTTACGGTTGCGGCAAGACCCATCTGGCGGCGGCGATCGCCAACGCCTGTGTGGCGCTGGGCGTGCCCACCTTGTTCCTCACCGTCCCCGACCTGCTCGATTGGCTCCGTTATGCCTATAGCGATGATGAGGCCGATTTCGAGACCCGCTTCGAGCAAGTCCGCCGCGCGCCTCTGCTGATCCTGGACGACCTGGGCACACAAAACGCGACGGACTGGGCGCGCGAGAAGCTCTTTCAGATCGTCAACCATCGGTATGTGAACAAACTCCCGACGGTCCTGACAACTAATCTGGCCTTGGACGAGATCGACGGCCGGATCCGCTCGCGCTTGTCCGATCCGGGAATGGTCGACCGGCTCTACATTCAGGCGCCGGACTATCGTCGCCCGCTCGACGACTCCGGCCATCACGAACTCTCCTCCCTGGGCGATCACGCCCACCAGACATTCGGAACCTTCAGCGTGCGCAAGGGAGAGAAACTCCCGGCCGACCAACAACGTTCGCTGGAGGAGGCCTTTCAAGTCGCCCAGGTGTATGCCGAGGAACCGCGCGGTTGGCTGTTCATCGGCGGCCGGTACGGGTGTGGAAAGACTCACCTGGCGGCGGCGATCGCCAACTTCCGGGCGACTCAGGGCTACCCGGCGATGTTCGTCATCGTCCCCGACTTGCTCGATCACTTGCGGGCGACATTCAACCCCAACAGTACGGTCTCTTACGATCGCCGCTTCGAAGAGGTGCGCAGCGCCGAGCTCTTGATCCTGGACGACCTGGGGACGCAGGCGATGACTCCGTGGGTACGGGAGAAGCTCTATCAGCTCTTCAACCACCGCTACAACGCTTCACTCCCAACGGTCATCACGTCTGCCGATCCAGCCGAAGAGATCGATCCCCGTCTGCGAACGCGCATGGAAGACCGCCGTCTCTGCACTCGTCTTCTGATCAGTGCGCCTTCATTCCGTGGGGGCAAGGCGCGTGGCGCGCGCTCGAAGTAGTCCTCTGCAAGAGATCTGGCTGTCAATCCCGGCATGGTAAAATCTCGCTCGGCGCCCCCATCGTCTAGAGGCCCAGGACGCGGCCCTTTCAAGGCCTAAACCGGGGTTCGAATCCCCGTGGGGGCACTCCCAACAATGCCAATAACCAGCGCCCGAGCCCGTGCTCGGGCGGTTTTGTTGCTGGGACATCTGGGGATTAGCCGTCGACTGCAATCTGCTTATGCCGCGGCCTGTGGCGTGAACGCAGGGTCAGTCGGAACGCTTTCAATCCACTGATTATCGAAGCGTGTCGGTGAGCGCCGCCGCACCGCTCGGTGAGGATCGCAACAAGGAGCGCCATCTCCCGTTAGGGGGCGGACCGGGCACGGATCTGGAGAATCTCGATCGATCGAACCGAGAACCACTTCAGGTTCTTGCAGTCCTATCTTGAAAACAACATGGCTCAATCGGAAGCGGTGATCTCCTGATGAACCTGCGCTGTGCGCAGACGGCCTCCCCCTCGAGGGTAGTCCTAGGGAGCTGGGCTCCAGCCTGGACAATGACCTTTGTGGCAGAATAGGATGAGATCGATGGGCAACGTGATCCAAGGAGGGCGCATGATCGTGGTTACCGGCGGCTCGGGCTACGTGGGGAGCCACATCATCCGGCGGCTGGCGAATGCCGGGAGGGAAGTCCGGGCCCTGGTTCGAGATCGTCGACGGGCCGAACGTGAGGCGCGCTTGAACGGGCTTTCGGTGGACTGGGTTGAGGCCGACGTGACCCGTCCGGACAGCCTGTCCGAGGCATTCTCCGGTGCTACGATCGTCATTCACACCGTAGCGATTGCGATCGAGAGACCGGGGCGGACTTACGAGAGGATCAACGTCGAGGGGACGGCAAACGTCTTATCGGCGGCGAAATCAGCGGGTGCCCGGCGCTTCATCAATATGAGCCAGCTCGGCGCGCAGCCCAATCTGCCTTATCGATTCCTGGCGTCGAAGGGAAAGGCTCAAGAATGGGTCGCTGAATCTGGGCTGGAGTGGACGGCATTCCGGCCGTCCGTCATTTGGGGCCCGGAGGATGAGTTCGCCAACACATTCGCCCGCCTGGCCCAATTGACTCCACTCATCTTTCCAATCGTCGGGGACGGCCAGTCCAAGTTCGAGCCCGTTTGGATCGAGGATGTCGTCACCTGTGTCGAGAAGGCGCTGGACGACAAAAGTACCTTCAAGAGGGAATTCGAACTGGGCGGGCCTGAGGTCCTCACCCTCGAGCAGATTGAACGACGGACATTGTCGGCGCTCCGAGCCCGGCGGGCATTCGTTCGCTTCCCGATCCCGCTCATCCGCGTCGTCGTCACCCTCATGGAACGTCTCCTGCCTGCCCCGCCGGTGACGCGCAGCCTGCTCGAACAACTGGCCGTAGACAACGTGACATCGAAGAACGAGATCTCACTCTTCGTCGACAAGCCTCGTCCGTTCACATCCGAGAACATCGCCACCTACGTACGTCGATTCTCGGTCGGACGAACAATCCGTCAGTTCATGGGAAGTTGAGCAAGGATCAAGGCCAGATCCCACATGGCGCATCAGGAGAGGCGCGATGCCGGCACTTCTTGAGCGGGGAACGATGATGACTGTGCTCCCATCGGCCAGCCGGCGGACACAGCGCAACACGCATCGGCAAAGTCAGAGATGAACCTCACGGACAGTCTGCAACTCCCGGCGATGGGTGTCGGGACCTGGGCCTGGGGCGACCGCCTGTACTGGGGATATGAACGCCGATTCGGAAGGCGTGAAGTCGAGGGAGCTTACGCCGCCTCCCTCCAGGCCGGGCTTCTGTTCTATGACACGGCGGAGATCTACGGGCAGGGCGCCTCCGAAGTGATCTTGGGCCAGCTAGAGAAGGGATCGGGCGCCCACCTGACGATCGCCTCGAAGTTCATGCCCTTTCCCTGGCGGTTGAAGAAGGAAGATTTGCTGACGGCCCTGCGCCGGAGTCTCGATCGGCTCGGGCGCGAGAGCCTTGAGCTGTATCAGATTCACTGGCCGCTGCCGCCGATCCGCGTCGAGACCTGGATGGAAGCCCTGGCGCGGGCTGTCGAGGCAGGCTTGGTGCGGGCGGTCGGCGTGTCGAACTACAGCCTGTCCCAAATGCGGCGGGCACGACTCGCTCTGGCCAAGCACGGCATTGACCTTCGGTCCAACCAGGTCTTGTACAGCTTGCTCGATCGCCAGCCGGAGATGACCGGATTGCTGGCGGAGTGCAGGCGGGAAGAAATCGCCCTGATCGCATACAGCCCACTCGCCCAGGGGCTCCTTACCGGCAAGTACAGCCGGCACAACCCTCCTCCACTCCAGCGGCGAGTGAGGGTTGGTATAAGAAAGCTGAAGCACGCGGAGTCGTTGGCAGAGGTGATGCACGAAATCGGTAAGGGCCACGACGGAAAAACTGCTTCGCAGGTGGCGCTGAATTGGGTCATTTGCAAGGGCGCGATACCCATCCCCGGTGCGAAGGACGCCGTGCAGGCGGAAGAAAACGCAGGCGCTCTGGGTTGGCGGCTTACCGGTCAAGAGGTCGCCAATCTGGATCGCCTGAGCGCCGTGCATTGAGTTCGTCCGCGAAAGGGAGGTGGTCGCTGACCGGGCCCCGAGATGGGGCAGATCTTGAAGGTTCGCAGAGTCCACAGCGAGGAAGCCGCGGTCCCGCTCAGACCGGCGGTTGGAAGGCCAGGATCGTCAGGGTTCCGTAAACAAAGCCGACGATCGCCAGCAAGATCGCCGAGGCCGCCAGTGTCCGTTTCATGCGGGCCACACCCCCGAGGTCGATCAGCACCGCGTACGAGCCGGAGATGGCGTGTAGCAGCACGAAGAACAGGAAAGCAATGTCGATCGCTTTCCACAAGGGCTGGCCCATTCGATCGATGATGCGACCGAAGTCGATGTGGAACGGCAGGTAGTGGACTACGGTCATGTGGATCGTGAGGAACACGAGCAGAGCGATGGCGCTGATCCTCTGAATTTGAAAGACGCGCATCGTGTCCTCCTAGCCCTGGAATGCAAAGAGCAGGATCGGGAGTCCCCCGGCGATCGTGAGAATGGCCGACACGACGAAGGCCGCGTAGAAGAGGCTCTTGCGGTACTCGGTCACGTCGAAGTAGTGCACGATCAGCAGACGTACGCCGTCGAACGCATGATAAACAACGGCGGCCAGCAGGGCGACTTCGGCCAGTTTGAAGATCGGCGTTTGCACGGCTGCCAATCGGCTATTGAATAGCTCGGTCCCGCCATTCACCGACCCGATCACCCAGATGTGGGCGATGAGATAGAGCACGAGAGCGATCCCCGTCAGTCGGCGCAAGACGAAACTCACAAAACCCGTGCTACGGTACATGGCGGACGCCTCCTTCTGCGCCCGGAGTGGGCTCCGCAGCCAAAGGTCCAGCGATCGTCCGCTGGCGCTCCACCCTCGCCGCCTCGAACGCGGTCCGCTTCTGAGCCAGCCTGCGCAGAGTCTCGATCGCCTGTGTCGGATTGAGGTTCTTGGGGCAGGCATCGATGCAATTGAAGATCGTGTGGCAGCGGAAGACACCTTCGTCCGTCCCCACCTCCGCCAGGCGCTCTCCAGGAATGGTGTCGCGTGGGTCGAGCACGCGCAGGAAGCTCTTCAGCAGCGCGTGCGGACCGATATACTTCTTGTTCAGCGCCACGACCTGACAAGCCGAGTAGCACGCTCCGCACATGATGCACGTCTCGGCATTGTGCAGGGCGGCGACTTCTTCCGGCGACATCCGGAATTCCCTCTCGGGGGAGGTCGCAGGCGGCACGAGCCACGGCTTGACACGTAGGTACTCATTCCAGAACGTCGACCGGTCGACGACCAGGTCCTTGATGATCGGCAGATACGGCAGCGGCTTGATCGTCACGACCCCCTTGCGGTCGAGCTGCCCCTGTAGAGGCGTCTTGCACACCAGGATGTTCCGGCCGTTGACATTCATGGCGCAGCTTCCACAGATGGCGTGGCGGCACGAACGCCGGAACGTGAGGCTTCCGTCTTGCTCATGTTTAATCCGATGCAGAGCGTCCAGGAGTGTTGTGCCCTGGAGGTTGGGAACCTGAAACTCCTGCATGTAGGGCTTGGCGTCCGAATCTGGATTGAACCGCTTCACCCGGACCGTAGCCATCGACTTCGATCTCACCGGCGACGCCATCCTTCAGCACCTCCAGGCCGCGTACAGCCGGCCGGCAGCTGACCGCTGCCCGGCCGGGCTGCGGCTAGTACTTCCTCACTTGCGGTGGGTATCTCTGCCAGTCGATGAAGACCGACTTGAAACTCAGCTTGGGTCCTTCACCATCGGCTCGTTTCACGGCCAAGGTGTGCTTCAGCCAATTCTGGTCATCCCGCTGGGGGAAGTCGGTCCGCCAGTGGGCACCGCGGCTCTCTTCCCGAGCCAGAGCGCCGGCGATGATCACCTCGCTGAAGGTCAGCAGATGCCTGGTTTCCAGAGCACCCAGAAGATCGGTATTGAAGCGGCGCGATTTGTCCATCACGCGGGCATCCTTGAAGCGCACCTGCAATGCACGTACGGCCTTCAAAGCCTTCTTCAGGCCCTGGGCGTTGCGGAAGATCCCGCAATTCTCCGTCATCGTAGCCTTCAATTCGCCGGCAATGGTCTCGGCCGATTCATCACCCCCCCGTTCGAGCATGTTCTGGATTTCGCGCCGGTGGCCCTCCGTCGGATCCCCACTGACCGGCTCGAGCCGGGCTCCGTCGAGGACCCTTTGTGCCATGGCCTCGCCCGCCCGACGTCCAAACACGGAGGCGTCGAGCAGGCTGTTTGTGCCCAAGCGGTTGGCCCCGTGAACGCTGACGCAAGCGCACTCGCCGGCGGAGAAGAAACCGACCAGCGGCGTCCCGGATGCGTCCATGATCACCTGGCCGTCCTTGTCCGTGGGGATCCCACCCATGCTGTAGTGGGCCGTCGGCTGAATGGGGACTAACCCATCGATCGGATCCACACCCACGAAATCGATCGATAGATCCCTCACCTGGGGAAGCCGTTCGAGGATCCGCTCACGGCCGAGGTGTCGCAGATCGAGGTGGATACCTTTCCCGTCAGGACCGATGCCGCGTCCTTGGTTGATTTCGGTCTGTTCCGATCGACTCACCAGATCGCGCGGGGCGAGCTCCATCTTATCGGAGGCGTATTGCCGCATAAAACGCTCTCCCCGGCTGTTGAGAAGATAACCTCCCTCTCCACGGCAGGCCTCGCTCATCAGAATGCCGTGCTTGTACAGCCCGGTTGGATGGAACTGGACGAACTCCATATCCATTAGTGGCACACCGGCCTCGTAGGCAATCGCCACACCGTCCCCGGTATTGGCGTGGGCATTGGAGGTGATCTCGTAAGCCCGGCCGTAGCCCCCGGTTCCGAAGAGGACAGCCTTGGCACGCAGGGTGTGGAGTTCGCCAGTCAGGATATCCATAGCGACAATGCCGCGACAGATCCCATCTTCGACGATCAACCCCTTCGCATACCACTCGCTGTAAAACTTCACGCCGTGACGCAGCGCCTGCTCGTGGATCGTGTGCAACAACACGTGCCCGGTCCAATCCGCAGCATAGTTGGCTCGCGGCGCGCTGTGCCCCCCGAAACGCCTCTGAGCGATTCGCCCGTCAGTCAAACGGCTGAAGACGCATCCCATGTGCTCGTATTCGTAGACGATATCGATGGCGTCTTTCACCATGATTTCGATGGAATCCTGATCCCCCAGCCAATCGGACCCCTTGATGGTGTCGAACATGTGCGATTCCCAGCTATCGGCCGGTTCCGAGCCGGGCGGCACGGCTTCGAGCGGGCCGCGCGGCCCGGTCCCCGCTACCGCTCGGACATTGCTCAGCGCGGCCGCGATCCCGCCTTGCGCCGCACCGCTGTGTGATCGAAGGGGATGGACCTTGGATATGACACCAACGTCCTTGACCCCCCGCCGGCCGCAGACCAGCGCCGCCCATGTTCCCGCCAGGCCTGCGCCGACGACGATCACGTCATGGACAATCGTTTCTGAGTTCGACATCTCGCGATTCCCGAACGGCTTGAGGAGTGTTTGCCGGATGGCCCCGGCCAGGGCGCGCCTTCACTCGCGGTCCAGGCCGGATGTCTTTCAAATGCACGGTACGTGAACGGCGCCGCCAGGCATAGTGTCACCTGTCACGCGGACTCCCGATCATCCGGCACATAACCAGACGATAAGGACGGGCGGATTCACGCCCAGTTCTCACACTCCGGGACTGCTGATTCGGGTGCCCAGCCTCGACCTCCCTGGGCAATGGGGTCTGAGGGATTCCCGCAGTTCCCGACCGAGCAGGCGGAACAGGTTACGGACGGATCAAGCCACAGGGATCGCGGTCTTGGAGAAAAACCGGACGGAAGAGCGCGTGCCCAGGACGCGGTGGACTCGGTGCCGAGCACGGAACTGGGCCATGGGAAAGGGAGCACCAATCACCCCGGATGAGCGGGCGAGCCGGCGGGAGTCTGGGAAGCCCGTAATGCCTGGCCTAGCCGGGCACCCGGCCCACCTTGGATGGGCTGATCGTCCTCTTCATTCGCCCGCTTAAAGATGAGAAGCTGTAAGGGGTCTGTAAGTCAGTCCGACCGGGGAGCAAGGCTCAGGCAAGGTCGCTCCGATAGAATCCAGATGACAGAAGTCTGATCGGTGGCGAGGCGTAGAGTATGCGTGGTGGGGGAGACTTTCCAACCGAGACTGGATCCCAATCAGCCGGGACGATCATGGTGATCGACGATGAGCCGGCCCTGCGATCGGTCTTATGCACCATGTTGGAGGTATTCGGTTTCTCTGTGATCGAAGCTGGGAGCGCGACGTTCGCCCTGTCCCTGCTGGAGGAGATCACACCCGATCTAATCCTCACGGACGTGATGATGCCGGACATAGACGGCCTGACACTCATCCGCCGCCTCAGATCGGAGAGCGCCTGGTCGGGTATCCCCGCCCTGGTCATCAGCGCAAAGACCACCACCGATGACCGGATTGCGGCCGACACCGCGGGTGCGAACGGTTTTCTGGCCAAGCCGTTCTCCGCCGCCGACTTGAAAGCTGCCTTGCGCCAATTGATGCTCCTGGTCCCCGAGTAGAACGGAACGACTAACTCGTCCGATGGCGCCGCTCCAAGACGAGACGGCATGCGGAATGTGACGAAACGCCCGGCCTCAAGGCCGGGCGCGATGTTTTCCCAAAGATTGTGGGCCGTCAGGGTTGATATGAGGAATACGATCTCGCGCCGGATACTATCACCGTGACCGCAGGTCAGAGCCGCCGAGCCTCTGACTGCAATCGGCCACGATGCCGGCGTTGGCCTCGCCGGGGTGCCTCAGATCACTCCGGTATCGATACCCCGGGGGAGATACGCTGCATACGCTCGATCAATTTCTGGCGGGTCTTGAGGTCGGTGCTCGCCTTGAGCTTTGCCTTGAGCTCGCGGAGCTTATTGACCCGACGCTGACGGCGGTGAAGATCGCGCTTTCGAGATGTGAGAGTCATACGACATCCTCCGAGGTTGAGACACAACTCTACTCCCTTACACTGGATCCTTCAAGTCATTCGCGACCCGAATATCGACCTCGTCCGAATGCGCCTTCGTCGTCCGATCAGGAGCATATCACTATTGTGGCCTTGGTGCGGTTTGCAGATGGAACCGGTTATCGACCTGGCCCCCCGCCTTCGAGGATACGCTCTGTCTCCACCTTACAAGCCGGATATCCCCGATTGTCCATAGAGTCCCACCCTCTCCCGGCGGGCATACCGGCCAGGCCCGTGCGCTTGACGCTGACCAGTGCCTGAGATAGAATGCCGGCACCTCATCGCCAAATGGGAGCCAGTTCAAACAATGAAGATCCGCCGCACGATCGTATGGGTGATCTCCGCCATCTTCGGGATCATAGCCGCAGCCGGTGTGATCGTCGTCTTCCGTAGCAATTTCACGGAATTCACAGTGGGATTGTTTCCGGGAGATCTGCCTCTCGTGCTTCTGCTCTCCTTCGCCAGCTTGGCGTTTATCTGGCTAGATTTCATTCTTAGAACCGAGTACCTCCGCTCCTGATCTCCCGCCGCGAGAGAGCTCCACTGGCGGCCACGGAAGAACCAGAATCGACAGCGCCCCCGCTCACGGGGGCGCTGTCGATTCCCTTAACTAAGGAACGAGGTATCAGAGGAGATTCGAGATGTGCCGGATCAACTCCTCCGAGTCGATGTCCTTCAATAAGTAGGATGATGCTCCGGCTCTGCGTGCAGCTTTTTCTTCCCATCCAGTCGGGTATGACGTTAGAACCACCAACTTTGGGGCATCGGGGAGCGCGGCGATCTGTCGCAGGATCTCCAACCCCATTCCATCACTGCGCTTGATCTCAACCAGGACAATGTCGGGCGCAATCTTCGTGATGTGGCCGACGACATCGCCGACATCGCCCGTGTGGCCGATGACTTCTAATGCGCCGGCGCGCGAGAGCCGCTGGGCAAGCGCCTGCCTCACTGAATCATGTTCATCAATGATGAAGACACTCGCCGCACACACGGACAGGATCCTCTCGCAAGGGCAAACACAGTATAGGAGCCCGCCCAGACTCGCTCCAGTGACCTCCTTCCCGATGTGCTTTGTCACCTGTCACGGGAATGAGCCAGCCCACACGTGCGTCCGTGGCAGCCGGCCGCCGTTGATTCGGCGTTCGCCCTCCCGCCGGCCAAGGGGCGGCCAGCCCGGGGCTCCTGCACTACAGCACGAGACGGTCGTCGCCGGCTGAAATTGGGTCAAATCTGAGGAGAAAACTGCGAAGCGAAAAGGCGGGGGCGGCTAATCAGTCGAGGGCTTGCCATCCAGCGGCGGCTGATGATCCAGCGGGATACGGACCGTCAACGTCGTCCCCTGACCCGGTCCCGTAATGACCTCGAGCAGGCCTCCGATGCGGCGCGCCCTCTCTTCCATGTTGGACAACCCATGGCCAAGGACTTCCTGCGAGGCAGTCCGATCGAATCCGCGTCCGTTGTCGATGACCTGCATCAGTATCTCATCGTCGAACAAGCGCAGATTCAGCCAGGCCCGACTGGCCTTGGCGTGTTTGGCGACGTTGGCCAGGGCTTCTTGAGCGATCAAGAATACCCCGGCCGATTCCGCTGCTTGCAGTTTGGCCAGCGCCTGTTGTTCGATGACCACCTCGGGCTCGACCAGGGTGTTCGCCTTGAACTCACGCACCAGGCGTCCAAATGCGCCCTCCAAGTCGTCGGTCGAAATGCGGCTTGGCTGCAGATCGAGGATGTAGGCGCGGATGTCACGAATGATCGCATTCAGCCCATCGATCGAGTGTGCCAATCCGTTTCTCAGATCATCGGATGATTCGTCATCGAGCATTCGAGTGGATTCCAGAGTCAATCCGACGGCATAGATCGACTGGATGATTCCATCGTGCAAGTCCATGGCGATGCGCTCGCGCTCCTCGAGCACCGCCACCCGGCGGGCCTGCCGATTGAGCCGGGCGTTCTCGACGGCAATTCCCACCCCGGCCCCCACCGCTTCAAGCAGCCCGACCTCGCCGACACTCACTTCACGCAGATCTGTGAAAGCCAACTCCAGCACCCCGACCACCCGACCCGTTGCCATCAGTGGCACGCACACGACCGAGTTCAGACCAGCCCCGACGATCTGCCTGCGGTGCGGATCGAGGTCGCCCTCTAGCAGGTTGGCCCAGGCCGGTTCCCCGGACGCGGCTACCATGCCGAGCCAGCCATCGCCGGCGCGAAAGGTGTCGGTCCTGTTGAAGGCCTCTTCTGCGGCGCCCTGGTGGAGCGCCAACCTGAAGTCGCTCGTCGTTTCATCCCTAAGGAATACCACTCCCGCCTGGGCGCCGAATAGATCCACCACCCTCCCCAGCATCGCCTCGAGTATCTCCGGCAGCGGCTGTGTGGAGCTGACGGCTGTCGCCAGCGAGTTGACCAGCTCCAGCTCCTGATTGCGTTGAGTGAGCTCCCCCTCGCTTCCAAGAACCCTTTGAAGCAAGCGGGCGTTCTCAATCGCAGCCGCGGCGTGCGCCGCGAGCATTTCAATCAGCTGCTGATCCGCTTCGCTGAAAGCCGAGGCGCCCTGCTTGTCGGTGAGGTAGATCTGACCGAGTGGACGACCATAAGCCGAGATCGGCACACCCAGAAAGGAGTGCATTGTCGGATGACCGGGAGGGAAACCGACCGAATCGGGGTGGTCGGATATCTCGGGGATGCGGATGCCCTGGCCGGACCGCAGCATTGCACCCAGAAGCCCGCGGCCTAAAGGCTGATGGGGGATCTTGGCAGCCTCCTCATCACGGATGCCGATGGTGACGAACGTCTTCAGACCACCCTGTCCGTCGGGGATCCCGAGCGCGGCGTAACGGGCATCGACCAGATCTCTGGCGGCCGAGACGATCCGATCCAGGACCCGTTCAAGGGCAAGATCATGGACCAGACTGAGGGTCGCACGATGGAGCGCCCGCAGCCGGGCATCACGCGAGGCGCGGTCTGGATCGCGTGTGATTCCGGTGGGAGTATCGGCGCGTGCTCCCTCGGCCTCGCTCATGGTTCTCATTCTACTCTATGGTCGGACATGGGCAAAACCAAGGAGGTCAGCTTGACGGCCGGCCAGCGACCATAACATCTCTCACCCTTTGCACCTTTCCCAAGCACGGGTGCGGGGGGTAAGCCGGATGGCGAACCTCATCCTGATAGTTTTTGCCAGAGAGGCCGCCCTATACACAAGAATCTGGAAACCTCATGGAGGTGAATGTGCCGGGAGCATCATCATCCAGGCTGCCTGGCTTCTACGATCTCGACCTCGACCAACGTCTGGAGGAGCTGAGCCGCACGGCAGGTCTGACCCCTGAATCGCGACAGGCGCTCCGAGGGGCAGCCGGCCTTACCGCCGATCAGGCGGCCCACATGATCGAGAACGCCGTCGGCGTGTTCGGGCTGCCCCTGGGCGTGGCCGTCAACTTCCAGGTCAACGGTCGCGACGTGCTAGTCCCAATGGCGATCGAGGAGCCGTCGGTCGTCGCCGGCGCCTCATTCATGGCCAAGCTGGCACGGGCCGGGGGTGGCTTTGTTTGCCGCAGCTCGCCACCCGAGATGATCGCCCAGATCCAGGTCCTTGACGTCCCGGACATGGAACGCGCCTGTGCCCGCCTCAACAGCGCCAAGGCCGAGATCCTCAAGCAGGCCGACAACACCGATCCGGTCATCGCCGGACTTGGTGGTGGCGCACGCGATCTCGAGATCCGCGTGCTGGAAGATACCCCGGTCGGGCCGATGCTGATCCTGCATCTGATCTTCGACACACGGGATGCGATGGGAGCCAATACCCTCAACACTGCCGCCGAGAGACTCTCGCCCGAGATAGAGCGATTGACGGGGGGGCGGACCCACTTGCGGATCCTGACCAACTTGGCTGATCGCCGGCTGGCGTCAGCGACCTGCCGGATTCCAGCAGACGGCCTAGCCTTCGGTGATTTCAGCCATGAGCGTGTGCGCGATGGGATCGTCGAAGCCTGGGCCTTCGCCGCCGCGGATCCGTATCGGGCGGCAACTCACAACAAAGGCATCATGAACGGAATCGATGCCGTCGTAGTCGCTACGGGGAACGATTGGAGAGCGGTCGAGGCCGGGGCCCACGCCTATGCCGCGCGCGGTGGGCGCTACACCTCCCTCAGCCGCTGGTCGGTCGGAGCTCAGGGCGAGCTGATCGGCGAATTGGAGTTGCCCATGGCTGTCGGGATCGTCGGGGGCGCAACGCGGGTCCATCCTGCCGCCAAGGCCTGCCTGGCGCTTCTGGGTGTCAGCACCAGCCGTGAGTTGGCTGAAGTCATCACCGCTGTCGGTCTGGCCCAGAATCTGGCCGCCTTGCGGGCACTGGCGACGGAGGGTATCCAGCGCGGCCACATGGGCCTGCATGCCCGGCAGATCGCCATCGCCGCCGGCGCCGAAGGGGATCTGATCGAGCGCGTGGCCAGCCAGTTGGTGGTCGAAGGCGCCGTCCGCCTCGATCGAGCCCAAGAACTGGTCGAGCAGTTCAGAGTCGGATAACATGATCCACCGCTTGAAGGATGGTGAGCATGACTGAGGCCGCCCAAAGCCGAATGCTGAAACCCATTCGCGAGGTCGGGATCGCCGGATATGGCGCATATGTACCGCGCTTCCGCCTGCCGGCGAGTGAGGTCGCCCGGATCTGGAAGGGGGCCGACGGCGGACTGCCGATCAAGGAGAAAGCCGTTCCGGGTTTGGACGAAGACGTGATCACGATGTCGATCGAAGCCGCTCGGAATGCTCTCGCCCGGGCCCAGATCGACCCGTCTGAGATCCGCGCAGTCTGGGTGGGATCGGAATCACACCCGTACTCGGTCAAGCCGACCTCGACCGTCGTGGCTGAGGCCCTCGGGGCCACGCCGCACACGCAGGCTGCCGATTGGGAGTTCGCCTGCAAGGCCGGGACGGAAGCGATGCAGGCGGCGATCGGCTTCGTGGGGTCAGGAATGGCACGCTACGCGCTCTCGATCGGAATGGACACCGCCCAAGGCCGGCCGGGAGATGCCCTGGAGTACACCGCCGGCGCTGGCGGCGCCGCATTGTTGCTCGGACCGGGAGAGGAGTCCCTGCTAGTGATCGAAGCCTCTTACTCCTATGCCACGGACACACCGGATTTCTGGCGGCGCGCCGATGCCAAGTATCCCGAGCACGGCGAGCGTTTCACCGGGGAGCCGGCCTACTTCAAGCACATCACGGCCGCCGCGGAGGGCCTGATGGAGGGCCTGGGGACAACTGCCGCCGACTACGCCTACGCAGTGTTTCATCAACCCAACACGAAATTTCCAATGCGGGTCGCCAAGCAGTTGGGGTTCAAGAACGAACAGGTTGAGCCCGGCCTCCTGGTCCCCTTGATCGGGAATACCTACGCCGGATCGGCCATGATCGGCCTGACGGCCATCCTCGACATCGCCCAACCCGGAGACCGCATCCTGCTTGTCTCCTACGGCTCAGGCGCAGGCTCGGACGCTTTCAGTATGCACGCCACCGATCTACTCCCCAAAAGGCGCACACTGGCCACGTCAACGGCCGACTACATCTCCCGCAGGACGGAAATCGACTACGCCACCTACGCAAGGTTCCGAGGCAAACTGGTCACCAAATGAGCGAAGACAATCGTGTGAATTCAAACGACGTGTGGATCGTCGGAGTGGGCTTGACCCCGGTCGGCGAGCATTGGGAGAAGTCTTTGCGCGAGATCGCCCTGGAGGCGATCGCGGCTGCGCTGGCTGAGGCGCCCGGTCTAAGCCCGCAGGCACTCTATGTTGCCAATACGCTTGCCCCGGCGCTTTCAGGCCAGTCCCAGCTGGGCTCACTCTTGGCGGATTTCGCCGGGCTGCGAGGAGTCGAGGCAATGACCATCGAGGCAGCTGGAGCCTCGGGTGGGGCAGCCCTACGCCAGGCATACCTTGCCCTTAAGGCTGGGGCCTTCGACGTCGCCCTGGTTGTGGGACTGGAGAAGGTCACCGATCAAGCCGGGCCGGCTCTGCAAGCCGCCCTGGCGACGGCCACGGACGCTGACTACGAGGCGGTGCAAGGGATAACTCCGACTGCTCAGGCTGCGCTGATCATGCGGCGCTACCTGCATGAGAGCGGCGCCCCAGCCGACGCCTTGGCCGGGTTCAGCCTGGTGGCACACGCAAACGCCGTGGGAAACCCATACGCGATGTTCCGGCGTGCGATCAAACCCGAAGACTACAGTCGGGCAGGCATGGTCAGCGAGCCGGTCAACATGTACGACGCCGCGCCCGTGGCAGACGGCGCCGCGGCGTTGATCCTCGCTCGCTCGAGCGCCCTGCCTCCGGCCGGCCCGCTCCCGGCGGTCCGGGTCGCCGGGTCGTCCCTGGCCATTGCGGCCGTGGCGCTCCACGATCGACGGGATCCTCTCGTCCTCGAGGCCGCTAATCACTCCGCCAACCAGGCCTACCGGCAGGCCGGCGTGACGGCGGACGACATCGACTTCTTCGAGCTCCACGACCCGTTCTCGATCTACGCTGCCTTGAGCCTGGAAGCGGCGGGTTTTGCTGCGCGTGGGCAGGGGTGGCGGTTGGCTCAGGACGGCGGGATTACCCTTCAGGGCCGGATTCCTATAACAACCCTCGGTGGCTCGAAGGCCCGCGGCGATACGGGCGGTGCCACCGGGGTCTACCAGGTGGCCGAGGTCACGCTCCAGCTGCAAGGTCGAGCTGGGCCCAGCCAGGTCGAAGGAGCCCGGATCGGGATGGCCCAATGCCTGGGAGGGAGCGGAGGAACCGCCGCCACCCACATTCTCGTCCGGGTTGACCCGGCTTGAGGCGGGGTTGAGAGTAATTGAGAGAGCCTTGGACCTAGACTGTACGTTGCTTTGGCGGGAATTCCCAATCGAGGGATGATGTTATGGAGAATGCACGACACTGGAGATTGAGACGACAGCGCTACGCCCTGGTGGGAGAGGTTTGCCCGCACTGCGAGGAGAAGATCTTTCCTCCCCGAGACATTTGTCCGGAGTGCGGAGAGGAAGCGCGTGACCTGTTCGAGTTCAGCGGACGGGGTCAGGTTTACTCGTTTACCAAAGTCTCCGATGCCCCGACCGGGTATGAGGAGAGCGCCCCGTACGCCATCGCCCTGGTCCAGCTCGATGAAGGCCCCATGGTGACCGCCCAACTTACGGATATCAATGATGAGCAGCTCCGGGTCGGGATGCCGGTAGAAATGGTCACCCGCAAACTCCGCTCCGACGGTGAGCGCGGCATGCTCGTCTACGGATACAAGTTCCGGAGCGCCGTTCCCGCTCAAGCCGCCTGAAACCCAGGCCATCTTCAGACGTCACCAGCGGCCGACCGCCTCAGCAGGTCGGCCGTTTTCTTTGGTTCTACACCTCGACTAGTGTTGTCCTTCCGATTACCAGTTACCAGCGTCCGTCGAGTGGCTTCCGCCGGCCAATGGCGTCCCATGGACCGGGCCACATTGGATAGCCAGCCCCACCCTGCGTGATCTGGGCACCTCCCGCCGCCAGGAAGCTCCCCCTCTATATGGACTGACATCCGACCGCCAAGGGTGTCTGGCACGACACTTGCACCCCCCAGGCCTGGGTATCTCGCTTGACGCACTATGATGGGTGTGCTACTATGCGCGCCCGAGAGCGACCGGATACGGTCCTTCCGCTCTGGCGCTCGAGGAGGTTGGTCATGGAAAACCGGCACCTTCCATACTGGGTGCTCGTGAGAGTGGTGGCGGCCGTGCTGGCCATCACGGGCTGCACCCGGGCGGCCTCGACCGCCCCGCCCTCCGCCGGCTCAGCCGGGGGCTCGCCCGGACCCCTCTCTGGCCAGCAGGCGACGATGGAAGCCGTCCGCTCCGCCCTTCTCACTCAGACCGCCCAATCGCGGATCGCCCTTCCGACCGCCAAGCCCACGACTGAAATCCCTCCCACGGCCGTCCCGACGGCCACGATCACCATGACCCCGGTTGTGGAGGTCCCCACGGATACGGCGGTTCCAACCGGGGGGACACCGGCCGCCACCGCGGTGCCGACCGCTGCCCCAACGAAGGTGACGGGGGGCAGCGGCTTCACCGAGTACACCGTGCTACCGGGCGAGTGGGTCTACTCGATCGCTCGCAAGTTCGGTGTCGACCCACAGGCCATCATCGATCTGAACAACCTGGTCGATCCATACACGCTCTACCCCGGAGATGTGATCAAGATCCCTTCGGGGGGAGACGCTCCCGTCCCTCCCTCCGACGTGGGGGCCCCATCGGAATCCGGCACGACCTACACCGTCCAACTCGGGGATTATGTGTCCTCGATCGCCGTCCAATTCGGCGTCACATCCGATGCGATCGTATCCGCCAACAACTTGACCTATCCCTACACGCTGTACCCGGGCCAGGTGCTCACCATCCCCTGACCGTCCCGACTTCACGGCGCCAGGGGCGACCCATCGGTCGCCCCTTATTGTTTATGGAGCAGGCCATGGAATACCAGACCGAGCGATCCGAGACCGTTTTCCGGGGGAAGGTTTTCTCCGTCCGCCGGGATGTGGTCAAGGCGCCTACCGGTGTGACGAGAGTGATTGACGTAGTCGAGCACGGCGGCGCGGTCACAATGATGCCGGTAGACGAGCAGGAGAGGATCCTGTTCGTCCGCCAATACCGCCACGCGGCCGGCGAGCACGTGCTTGAACTTCCGGCCGGGACACTTGACCCTGGTGAGGATCCGCATGATTGCGCGGTTCGGGAGTGCCGGGAGGAAATCGGCATGACGCCCGGCCGACTCATTCACCTGGGTGACTGCTACCTCGCCCCGGGGTACTCGTCCGAACTCAATCATATGTACCTGGCCCTCGATCTCTCCGCCGCTCCGCTTGCCCCCGACGAAGACGAGGAGATCAGCGTGGAACCGGTGCCGCTCAACGGCCTTCAAGATCTCCTTCGCCGCGGTGAGATACGCGACGGGAAGACCCTGGCCACACTGCTCTTGGCTCTGCCATTGCTTGAGCAGGGAACGAAAAAGTGAGCGCGACGGGCGAGCCGACTTACGCGCCGGCGGCCCAAGTCCAACGATGACCGATCGGCAGGCCAGCCTCGCCAGAACCGCCGCCCTCCCTTCCCCATGACGCAGGAGGCCTCGGCCGAGATCCGCGGCCGAGTGTGTTATACTCCTTGCTTGCGCCGCCCGGACTCCTTGGGCGGCACCTTGTCTGTCGATCCCTGTCCAAGGTTGGTCACACATGTCGGATCCAATCCAGGCCGTTCAGGCCGCACTCAACCCGAATATCCCGGATATGCGGCCGGGGGACACCGTCAGCGTCCACGTGCGCATCACGGAAGGCAACCGCGAGCGGGTCCAGGAATTCCGCGGCACCGTCATCCGCATGCGCAAGGGAGGCAACCACGCCAGTTTCACCGTCCGGCGGACGGCTTCGCACGGGATCGGGGTTGAACGGACCTTCCTGCTTCGTTCCCCTCGGATCGAGAAGGTTGAGATCCAGCGAAGGGCCAAGGTCCGCCGAGCTCAGCTTTACTTCCTGCGCGATCGGACCGGCAAGCGCGCCCGCCTCGAGGAGAAGCGGGACAACTGACCTTCACGGCCCTCGACCCTCTCGTCCCTGTCAAACGAGACTCTCGACGCTTGAGCCTGCGCGCTGCCTCGCCACCGGATGCCTGCCATGGCGTCATCCCTGGCTCCGCCGGTTGGCGATTGGGTTTTCCCCTTCGAGTTAATGCGTCGATGAAGAGAAGGGCGTAGATCCCCTGCATCGGGATAGCGTATTGACCACTCTTGACGATTCTGCAGCGCATGCCTCGGTCGGATAGCAAACCGGTGACTGCCTCGGGGAACTCAGTCGACCCACTTCCAAGAGCGTTTCACATCAGAGACGGAGAGCGCGAAACGGAAGCACCGATCGGGATGTTCGACTCAGGTGTCGGCGGCCTTTCGATCTTGCGCGAGGTTCATCGCCAGCTGCCGGCCGAGTCGGTTGTATTCTTCGCCGACCAGGCCCACGTACCCTATGGCCCGCGTCCGATGCTTCAAATCCAGGGCTTTAGCCGCTCGATAACCGCCTTCCTCCTCGAGCGCTCGGCGAAATTGGTTGTGGTCGCCTGCAACACCGCTTCGGCCGCGGCCCTTCACGATCTACGCCAGACTTTCCCTCAGACCCCCTTTGTCGGCATGGAACCGGCGGTCAAGCCCGCTGCAGCCACATCCCAAACACGTGTGGTCGGCGTCCTCGCCACGCCGGCGACCTTCCAGGGAGTTCTATTCGCGTCGGTGCTCGAGAGGTTCGCCGGAGGAGTGCAGGTGATTGAACAGACCCTGCCCGGCCTGGTCGAGTGCATCGAAGCTGGCGACCTGGATGGGCCCAAGCCCAGGTCGATCATCGGTCGAGGTCTTGAGCCGCTCCTCGATCGAGGCGTCGACACCCTGGTTCTGGCTTGCACTCACTACCCTCTGGTGATCCCCTTGATCCAAGAGATCGCCGGCCCGGAGGTCTCCGTCATTGACCCCTCCCCGGCGATCGCACGACAGACGGCGCGCCTGTTGGACGAACGCGGGTTGGCCGCACCTCCCGGCCATGAGGGACGGACCGAGTACTTCTCGAGCGGTGATCCGGACCGCCTGCGGTCACTGGCGGAAAGGCTGATCGGCCTGCCGGGGACCGCGACGCCTGCGGATTGGCAAAAGGATAGGGTCGTCGCCGTTGAACCGTAATGAGGTAAGTCAGGCTTGACCGGCACCCCCACACTCCATTCCGTTTCCTCCCGCGGGTCGAGTGCTGCCTGGACTGTCTCGCCCCGACCTCCCCGGTCGATGAACCGGATGAATAAAGCCCCCGGCCGCACTTTGAGCCTCGCTCTCTTCCCGTGTGAGGCGAGCACAGATCAAGCATCAAGGTCGAGAAAGAAGACGGATTGCCCGGTCTTGCCTCTCCGGGGTGAAAAACGAACCGCGCGGCGGCCGCCGCGCGGTTGTGGCTCCGATCCAATCGAGGCGATCAGCCCTCCGAGTTCTCTTCCACGCCGGCGAGTTTGAGATCCTTGGCCCCGATGCGAGCCACCGAGGCAACCGACTCGCCTTCTCGCAGATTGATCAACCGCACCCCCATCGTAGGTCGTCCGGCCTGCTTCACCTGCTTGATCTTGGTGCGCAGGATGATGCCTCCGGTCGAGATGATCGTCAGGTCGTCCTCGTCGTTGACCACGTGGGCGGCGGCGATCGGACCGGTCACCTCGAGCTTGTCGCGGCTCAGGGTAACCACCCCACCCGTCGCTCGGCCTTTCACCGGGTACTCACGGATGGGGGAACGCTTGCCGTAGCCGTTTGCCGTCACAACCAGCAGGTCGTCATCCGGATCGATGACGTCCATGCTCGCCACGGCGTCATCCGGTCGCAGCCGGATGGCACGAACGCCGGCCGCCTGACGCCCCATCGCGCGGACCTCGGTTTCATGATAGCGCAGGGCCTGACCTTGCCGGGTGACGATGATGATCTCGTCGTCCCCGTCGGTCAGGCGAGCCCAGCGGAGCTCGTCGCCCTGGTCGAGATTGACGGCGATCAGACCTGAAGGACGCACCGAGGCGAACTCGGAGAGCTCCACCCGCTTGATCCGACCATTGCGAGTCGCCATGACGCAGAAGTTGGCGGCTTCGAAATCGGGTACGGAGGCAGCCGCGGTCACGGTTTCGTCGGCTTCCATCGCCAGGATATTGACCATCGGAATTCCACGCGCCGTGCGGTCGGCATCCGGGATCTGATAGGCCTTTTCCGAGTACACCTTGCCGCGGTCGGAGAAGAAGAGAATCGTGTCGAGGGAACGGGCCGGGAAGAGCATCATCACTTCATCCTCGCCCCGGATCGAATGCCCGGTTACGCCCCGGCCGCCACGACCCTGCCGCTTGTAGGCGCTTGCCGCCACCCGTTTGATGTAGCCGCGTTCAGTGATTGTGATCAGGACGGCCTCGTCGGCGACCAGATCCTCCTCGCGGAATTCCTCCGAGGCGTCGGGAGCGATCCGTGTCCGTCGGGGATCGCCGTACTTGTCGACGACCTCCTTGAGTTCGTCCTTGACCAGCGCCAGGATCTTCTTCGGGCTTGCCAGCAGATCCTGCAGGTGGGCGATCCGCTTCTGAATTTCGGCATGCTCCTGTTGGATCTTTTCCCGCTCGAGCGCCGCCAGCCGGCGCAATTGCATATCAAGGATCGCCTGGGCCTGGATCTCCGTTAGTTTGAACTCATTGACAAGCCGGAGCTTGGCGGCGTCGGCATCCGGGGATTTGCGGATGGTCGATATGACGGCATCCAGGTTGCCAAGCGCGAGCAGTAGCCCATCCAAAATGTGGCCGCGGGCTTGTGCCTTCTCCAGCTCGAATATCGAGCGGCGGGTGATGACTTCCCGCCGGTGCTCGATAAACACGACCAGCGCCCGTTTCAGAGAAAGCAGCCGCGGTTCGCCATCGACGAGGGCGAGCAGCTGGATGCCGTACGTAGTCTGCAGGGGGGTGTACTTCAGCAGTTGGTTGAGGACCTTGCGCGGCTGCGCCCCCCGCTTCAGCTCGACGACAATACTCAATCCGCGCCGGTCAGACTCGTCGCGCAAGTCGGAGATGTCATCCAGGCGACCTTCCCGAGCGAGCTCGGCGATGCGTTCGATCAGGGCCGATTTGTTCACCTGGTACGGGATCTCAGTGACGACGATCCGGTGGCGCGAACCGGCAGCTTCTTCGATCTGAGCTTGGGCTCGCAGGACCAGCCGCCCCTTGCCCGTGCTGTAGGCCTGCTTGATGCCTTCGATGCCGACGATGATGCCCCCCGTCGGGAAATCCGGCCCGGGGATGAACTTCATCAGATCTTCGGAGCTGATTTCTTCCTGGCGATCGTAGTTGTCAATCAGGTATTCCAGGGCTTCGGCCAGCTCACCCAGGTTGTGCGGGGGGATGTTGGTGGCCATGCCGACGGCGATCCCCGAGGCGCCGTTGAGCAGCAGGTTCGGCAATCGGGAGGGTAGGACCAAAGGCTCCTGTAGCGAACCGTCGAAATTGTCCACAAAGTCGACGGTCTGGCGATCGATATCCTGCAGGAGCTCCTCCGCCAGACGACCCAGGCGGGCCTCGGTGTACCGCATCGCCGCCGGGGAGTCGCCGTCAATCGATCCGAAGTTACCCTGCCCGTCGATCAACTGATAGCGCATGGAGAAGTCCTGCGCCATCCGGGCCATGGCCTCGTAAACGGCGGCGTCACCGTGAGGGTGGTACTTGCCCAGGACCTCGCCGACGATGCGGGCCGACTTCCGATAAGGGGTGTTGGACCGCATGCCCATGTCGAGCATGGCATACAGGATCCGGCGGTGGACAGGTTTCAACCCGTCCCGAGTGTCGGGCAAGGCCCGGGCGACGATCACGCTCATGGCGTAATCGAGGTAGGCGCCCCTCATTTGATCGTCGATGTCTACCTGACGGATCGTGCCGATTTCCATAGGCTCTTGGACGCTCTCAGTGAACTCAGGATCGGGGGAAGGCCCGGATAGAGGGCATCTCCTAAGTATACCGCGCCGGCTCTTAGGGGGCCATCGGGATGGTGTCGCTAGCTGGGGGAGGCCCTCCGCAAGAAGTCAGAGGGCCCAAGGGGAAGCCGGATTCTTGACATAACTTATGTCCGGCCTTGAGCTTAGGCCCTGGGTCGAGGTCGTGTCGCATGACCGACACGCCAAGCCGGCACTCCGACGGTCGGTGGGGCGTCCCGCGAGGGCAACCACAGCCTGGAGGGGACCGGGCCGCCTCTGCAAGCTCCCAGCTGGGATCGCCCCGATCGAGGCGATCTTCAATCGTGGGCCGTACCCGACGGCGGGAGGGGATTCGATCGTCAATGCAACAGGCTGGGACGCCGAAGAGGGTTATGCCGTCGACTGGATACCGTCCCAGAGGCTGATCGCCGACCTGTCTGACCTATCCCATTCACTGACTATCCGCTCGACCGGGCAATCCGGCCACGCCTTCCATCGACACTACGTCGATATGGCTGACATGTGGCGCATGATCCAGTACCATCCGATGGACTGGACTGCGGAGCAAGTCCACTCCGATAGCGAAGGGACCCTAGCCCTCGTGCCTTCCGCTCGGTAGCTGGCGGCGAAGGTGTGATCTGGGGCGTTCGGCGCAATAACTCATCGG
>Ga0209002_10000339_pt1 | contig 36731 bp, 26 predicted proteins | sample Rifsed16ft2_FD_184010 | JGI IMG/M metagenome (GOLD analysis project Ga0209002, IMG submission 184010) | Soil microbial communities from Rifle, Colorado, USA - sediment 16ft 2 (version 2) | ecosystem: Environmental > Terrestrial > Deep subsurface > Rock core/Sediment | place: Rifle, Colorado...
CGTACCGGCGGGTATTACCTATATTGATGTAGACAACGTCCAGGCTGCTTTCAATGCCACTCGCCACCTGCTCGACCTGGGGTACACCCGAATCGCCACGATTACCGGTAATCACGACAGCACCGTCACTTCCGACCGGCTGGATGGATACTGTAAAGCATTGAGCGCTGCCGGGATTTCCATGGACGAGGCGCTGATTTCGGAAGGATCTTTCACCGAAATTGGTGGTTACAATGCCATGGACAAACTGCTTGAAGCCAGGCCTCAGGCTGTATTTGCCGCATCAGACAGCATGGCTGTTGGAGCGATGCGCGCAGTTCAAGAGGCGGGGCTGCGCATTCCGGAAGACATTGCATTTATCGGTTTTGACGATGTGCCGCTGGCAACGCTCACTAAAATCCAATTGACCACCATCCGGCAGCCCATTCTCAAATTCGGCATCAAGGCCGTTGAACTTTTGATCGACGTGATTGAAAACGGCCAAAAACCCGCAAGACGCATCATTATGGATACCGAACTCGTCATTCGCGATTCATGTGGCGCGAAGATGATTCGTTTAAACCAGGATGGGAAGTAGAAATTTGCTTAATATTGAGAGCGCTCTCATCCGTTTTATCCAAAACAAGGAGGTGAAGGAAAGATCACGTACAGCTAATCGCTCTTCAATAACCTGACCCAAATTCCAAGGAGAAAAGAAAGAAATGAAACGTCTATTGTTCGTTTTTTCGATTTTGCTGATCGCCTCTATGATGCTTGGCGCATGCGCCAAGGCCGCCCCCACTGAAGCCCCGGCCGATGTTCCCCCCGCCGATGCTCCCACGGACGTCCCTGCTGCCGAACTCCCCACCACACCTCCCCCGGCTGAGGGAAAAACTGTGCTCAATGTCTGGTCCTTCACCAACGAAATTCTGACCATGGGCGTGGCTTTTGAAAAGACTCACCCCGACGTGGATGTCATTTACACCATGATCCCCATGACCAATGGCGAATATCAGACCAAATTGATGGCCACTCTCGGCACCGATGCAGTGCCCGATGTCGTTGCCCTCGAAGCAGCTTTCGTTAAGAGCTACGTCGAAAGCGATTTCCTGGCCGACCTCAGCGACATGATGCCCCTGGCTGAAGAATTAAAAATGTATCCCTTCGTTTACGAAGTCGGTACTGTTGACGGCATCACCAAGGCCTATGCTTATCAGGCCACCCCGGGTGCTTTGTTCTATCGCCGCAGCCTGGCTAAAGAGTACTTTGGCACGGACGATCCGGTAGAGATGCAGGCCATCCTGGGCGACATGGACAAATACGTCGCTGCTGCTGAAGTTGTCAAAACAAAATCCAACGGCGACACCTTCATGGTTGCCTCCAATGGCGATTTCATGAACCTGTTCTATGCCAACCGCGAGCAGCCCTGGGTTGTCGACGACACCCTGACGGTTGATCCGATGGTTGACAAGATGGTCGAAACCGTCAAGATCTTCCGCGATAATGGCTACGAAGCCAAAGCGACCCAGTGGCAAGAAGGTTGGTTTGCCGGCATGAATGACTCGCTCAAAGATGCCGAAGGCAATGCCAAGAAGATTTTCTCCTACTTCCTGCCGACCTGGGGTCTGCCCTATGTTCTGGCCCCGAACGCCACCTCGGCTGACGGCGCCTCCACCACCGTTGGCGACTGGGCAGTCATCACTGGCCCGCTCCCCTATCAGTGGGGCGGCACCTGGTTGGGCGTCATGAAAGACACCAAGCAGGCGGAACTTGCCAGAGAATTCGTCCGCTTCTGCACTCTGGACGAAGAAAACCTGACCAACTGGGCAACCGGTGTGTACACCAACGAATACCTCAAAGCCATCGACCCCAACGTACCTGATGATCAATACCAGGCAGCTGGCGACTTTGTTGGCAGCCAGGTCGTCGTGGAAAAGATCACCGCTAGCTTCGATGATTCAGAACTGAGCAAATTCCTTGGCGGCCAGAACTCCTACGGCGGTTTCGCAGCCGCGGCTCCAACAGTCAATGCCCGCTTAATGCAGGGTTCTGACGATGCAATTCAGCGCGCGCTGAACGATCCGCTAAATTCCTACCTCGAGGGCACTGTCACCCTGGATGAAATGTGGACGCTGTGGAAAGACGCTGTCCGCAATGAATTCCCTGAATTGATCATCCCTTAGTCGCCTAAAACGCTTGTAAAAATGAGTCAGTGTAGATAAAAATACACTGACTCATTTTGAAGGGAGAAAAAGAGATGATGCGATCCAATTACCGTAAAAATTATTATGGATACCTGTTCATCGCCCCTTTCGTCATTGGTTTCCTAGTATTTGGACTCTACCCGCTTTACAACACAATCGCATTGAGCTTCACCAACACAACCATGATGAAAGCGGACGGTGCTTTTGTCGGGCTGCAAAATTTTGAACGCCTGTTTGCCGATAAAACCTTCTTTACTGCCATCACAAATACATGGTCATTATGGTTGATGAACTTCATCCCGCAGCTGGGGATTGCCCTGCTGCTCTCGGTGTGGTTCACCAACACGCGCTTGCGGATCAAAGGCGGGGGCATATGGCGCATGCTGTTTTACATGCCCAATCTGCTCATGCCCTCAGCTATCGCCGCGCTGTACTTCAGTCTGTTTTCATATTATGGACCGGTTAATCAGTTCATGGTACGCGCCGACCTGCTGCCGGAAGCGGTCGACTTTATCCGCTCGCCAGACGTCATGCGCGGATTGGTGGTTTTCATCCAATGGTGGATGTGGTTTGGCCAAACGACCATTCTCATCATGGCCGGCATGACTTCGATCTCGGTTTCAGTGTACGAGGCAGCCATCATCGACGGCGCCAGTATCTGGCAGATGTTCCGCTACGTTACCCTGCCGCTGATCAAGCCGGTGATGATCTTCATCCTGGTCACCTCACTGGTAGGCGGTATGCAGATGTTCGACATACCGTTCCTGCTGACGGATGGCCGCGGCAGTCCGGCAAATTCCATTTTGACCAGCAATATTATGATGTACATGCGCTTCCGCAGCAGCCAGGGGCATATTGGAGCCGCCAGTGCAGTTGGCGTAGTGGTGTTCATCATGACGAGCTTCGTCGCGTTGTTGATTTTCTATTTGCTGCGCGAGAAAAGCGATAAGAAAGTCAAGGAGGTGCGGTCATGAGCGCCGAGACTCAAGTTTCAGCCAGCCTGATTTCCGAAAAAAAGACCAACTACCGGTTCAAACTCAATCTCTATCGCTTTTTTATCTACCTGGTGCTGGCGATCATCCTATTGATCACCATCATCCCGGTATGGCTGCTGATGGTCAATGCCACGCGCTCGACTGTTGAAATTCAACAGGGAATCAGCCTGCTGCCGAGTAAATATTTGATTTCCAATTACAACATTCTGCTGAGCAGAGGGCTCGACCTGCCGCGCGGTTTTATGAATAGCTTCATTATTTCCGGGCTCACCACCATCGTAACCGTCTATTTTTCGCTGTTGACGGCTTATTCGCTGGTGGTATACAACTACAAGGGTAAACAAGCCCTATACAACTTTATTCTGGTGCTGGTGATGATCCCAACCCAGTTGTCCATCATCGGCTTTTACCAATACATGGTCAAGATCGGGCTGGATGATTCATATGCCTCGTTGATCTTGCCTACCATCGCCTCAGCAGGTGCGGTTTTCTTTGGAAAGCAGTATCTGGAATCCATCGTCCTGACCGAGCTAATCGATGCCGGACGCATCGACGGCGCCAGCGAGTTGGGGATTTTCCACAGGATTATGTTCCCCATCGCTGTTCCGGGCGCATTTACCATGGGCATTTTTGCTTTTGTGGGCGCGTGGAACAACTTCTTCAATGCCTTCATTCTGATCTCGTCGCGGGAGAAGTACACCATGCCTATGCTGGTGCAAACCTTGCGCGGTGACGTCTATCGCCACGAGTATGGTGCCATTTACCTTGGTCTGGCGGCATCCGTAATTCCCATCATCATCATTTACTTCTTGTTCTCGCGCTATATCGTCAATGGTATTTCCATGGGAGCGGTGAAAGAATAAAGCCCTACCGGGACGCAAAAGATCGGCCCGTGTGGACGCGTTGAACCAGGAAAATCTGCTCATTTTTTCGGAAATGGGTTGTTGGAGCCTTTAAATCTTTGGTTGGGCAGAGGTACTCTTGTGCGGTACGGACATTTTGACGATACTCAACTCGAATACGTAATCAACCGGCCGGACACGCCTCTGCCGTGGATCAATTATCTGGGGTCGGAAGCCTATTTTGGCATCATTTCCAATACCGCCGGCGGGTATTCCTTTTACAGAGACGCCCGCCTGCGGCGCATCACGCGTTACCGCTACAACAATGCTCCATTAGATGAAGGCGGACGCTACATTTACCTGCGCGATGACAGCGCGGCACAGCCAGACTACTGGTCGCCGAGTTGGCAGCCCACCCGCACCCCCCTTGATTCCTACCAGTGCCAGCATGGACTGGGATATACCGTGATCACCTCGGAACGAGCCGGCATTGCCAGTGAAACCACCTATTTTGTGCCGCTTGGCGAAAATCTGGAGATCTGGCAGTTAAAAGTGACCAACCGGCGCCAGGAAGCCGTGAATTTGTCGGTTTTTTCAGCCGTGGAGTTCTGCCTGTGGGACGCGGCTGATGATGCCAACAATTTTCAGCGCAACTACTCCATCGGCGAGGTTGAGATGTCCGACGGGGTGATCTACCACAAGAGCGAATATCGCGAACGGCGCAACCACTTTGCCTACATGGCCTGTTCCGAGCCCCTGGCGGGTTACGACACCCAGCGCGAGGCATTTCTGGGACCTTACCGCGGCTGGGATGCGCCGCTGGCGGTCCAGCAGGGCGAGACCACCCAATCGCTGGCGGCGGGTTGGCAGCCGATTGGCGCCCAGCACATCCGCCTCGAACTGCACCCGGGCGAAACCCGCACGGTCATTTATTTGCTGGGATATCACGAGAATCTGGCGTCCGAGAAATTCGACCCGCCAGGTTCGCAGACCCTCAACAAGCGCAGCGTGCTGCCGGTGATCGAACGGTATTTACAGCCAAAGGTGGTCGAGACTGCCTTGGCTGATTTGCGCAGCTACTGGCAGGGTTTATTGGGCAAATTACAGACCAACCTGCCCAACGAGCACGCCCAGCGCATGGTGAATATTTGGAACGCCTACCAGATGATGGTCACGTTCAATTTTTCGCGTTCAGCCTCCTATTTTGAATCGGGGGTCGGGCGCGGCATGGGATTCCGCGACTCGAATCAGGACCTGTTGGGTTTTATGCACCTGATTCCAGAACGCGCACGCGAACGCATCCTGGATCTGGCAGCCACGCAGCTGGAAAATGGCGGGGCATATCATCAATACCAACCGATGACACGCCTTGGCAACAATGACATCGGCGGCAATTTCAACGATGATCCACTGTGGCTGGTGCTGGCAGCGGCGGCTTACCTCAAAGAAACCGGCGACTGGAGCATTCTGGCAGCGCCAGTGCAGTTCGACAACACCGCGGGCAGCGAAGCACCGCTTTACGTTCACCTGCAGCGCTCGATGCAATACACCATCGACCGGCTGGGACCGCACAGCCTGCCTTTGATCGGGCGTGCTGACTGGAATGACTGCCTGAACTTAAATTGCTTCTCGGATACCCCGGGGCAATCCTTCCAGACGACCACCAACAAAGATGGCAAAACTGCCGAGAGTGTGTTCATCGCTGGCTTGTTTGTGCTGGCTTGCCGTGAAATGCAAGAAATCGCCGGGAAATATAGCACACCAGAAGCAGCGCAAAAATACGCCGATCAACGGCAAGCCATGGAAGCTGCCATTGAAAACTCCGGCTGGGATGGCGAATGGTTCCGCCGGGCCTACGATGATGCTGGCGCACCGGTCGGCTCGCGTGAATGCCAGGAAGGGCAGATCTTCATCGAGCCGCAGGGTATGTGCGTGATGGCCGGTGTGGGGCTGCATAATGGCAAGGCCGTTCAGGCACTGGATGCGGTTCACGTTCGGTTAGGCTCGCCGCATGGGGTGGTGCTGCTGGAGCCGGCCTACAAGCAGTATTATCTGAACCTGGGTGAAATTTCATCCTATCCGCCGGGATACAAAGAAAATGGCAGCGTGTTCTGCCACACCAATCCGTGGATCATGATCGCTGAAGCGCGGCTGCGGCGCGGCGATCTGGCGTTTGATACCTATCTGCGCATCAATCCCTCGTTTCGTGAAGAAATCAGCGATTTGCACCGCTGCGAACCGTATGTGTATGCCCAAATGATCGCGGGCAAGGAAGCCGTCAAACCGGGTGAAGCTAAAAACTCGTGGCTGACCGGTGCCGCTGCCTGGAACTATGTGGCGATCACCCAATGGATTCTAGGCATCCGCCCAAGCTATGACGGGTTAATCATTGATCCGGTGATCCCCGCCGAATGGCCTGGTTTTACGGCTGAGCGATTATTCCGCGGCGTGAAATACGTCATCCAGGTGGAACGCCGCAGCGCAGGCAATCTTGCAAACCTGGAGGTGGACGGGCAGCCGGTGGTGGGGAATCTTGTGCCGCTGCCGGCTTCTGGAATCAATTGTGTTCTCGTAAAGGTTGTTTTGGATTAAGTAGAATGAATTGTCCAGAAGTCATGGATTGAAATCTTACTTTACTGAGGAGTGCTCTTGGAAACACAAGCGATCGAGATCAGGAATTTTTCAGGGGAGGGCTACCAGTCGGTGGTCAGCTTTGAATCCTGGCGGGTGGCGGTACTGCGCTACCACGACGGGTCTCACCCCGACAAGATTTTCACCATTGAACGCCACTGCCAGACCGACGAGGTATTCATCCTCACCGAAGGGCGAGCGGTATTAATTGTAGGCGGCACCGCGGCTGAGGCCGGCGAACTGCAGGCAGTGGTGATGCAGCCAGGCAAGATTTACAATGTTAAAAGGAACGCCTGGCATACAACCTTGCTCGGCCAGGGAGCCCACATCATTATCGTTGAAAACGATGACACCGCTAAAGAAAACAGCGAATCTACGCCGTTGACCAACAGTCAGCGGAATGCGCTTCAGGTAATTGCACGTGATTTCTGGGCAGGTAAATAAGAGAAAAAGGAGACTGACATGTCTGACTATAATCCCAAACCCGAGCATAAATTCACCTTTGGCCTGTGGACGGTAGGATCGGCTGGACGCGACCCGTTCGGCGGACCGGTGCGAGACCCCAAGACGCCCGCAGAACTGGTTTACCTGCTGGGCGAAGTTGGTGCGTACGGCGTCAATTACCACGACAACGACTTTATCCCCATCGACGCCACTCCGGCGCAAACCGCAGCAATCAAACGCGATTTTCGCAAAGCGCTGGACGATACCGGGCTGGTTGTGCCCATGGCAACCACCAACCTGGCGTTCGACCCGATTTTCAAGGACGGGGCATTTACTTCCAACGATCCCAAAGTGCGCGCCTTCGCCATTCAGAAGGCCATGCAAGCGATCGACCTGGGAGTTGAATTTGGCGCCAGAATCTATGTCTTCTGGGGCGGACGCGAAGGCACCGAAACCGATTCGAGCAAAGGCGCGGTGGACAGTATTCGGCGCTACCGCGAGGCACTTAACTATCTGTCGGAATACGTAATCGACAATAAATACGATCTCCGGTTTGCGCTGGAGGCCAAGCCCAACGAACCGCGCGGTGACATCTACCTGCCGACCACCGGTCACATGCTGGCGTTTATCGAAACACTGGACCATCCGGACATGGTGGGCGTCAACCCGGAAGTGGCGCACGAGCACATGGCTGGCATCAACTTCATGCACGGCGTAGCCCAGGCCTGGGACGCCGGTAAATTGTGGCATATCGATTTGAACGACCAGTATCCCGGGCGCTACGACCAGGACTTGCGTTTTGGCTCGCGGGACATCAAAGCTGCCTTTTATCTGGTCAAGTTCCTGGAAGATGTTGGCTACCCGGGTTCGCGCCACTTCGACGCGCATGCCTACCGAACGGAAGATTATGAAGGCGTGAAGGATTTTGCCCGCGGCTGTATGCGCACCTACCTGATTTTGAAGGAAAAAGGCGAACGTTTTAACGCAGACCCGGAGATTCAGGCACTGCTGGCGGAGATTCAAGCCGAAGACCCGGCTATGGCACTGCTTACCGGAAAATATTCAACCGAAAAAGGCAAAGTACTCAAGGCGCAGCCGTTTGACCGCGCCGGAATTGCCAGCCGCGGTTTGAAATACGAAAAACTGGACCAACTCACCATCGATTTGCTGCTCGGCACCCGCTAATCGAACGGCTTTCAGGAGGCTGAGATGGCTGGACAAAACAATCTGCCGCGGCTGCGCCAGATCAAAAAGCAGGTGCGCGAGCTATTGGCGCAGATGACGCTGGAAGAGAAGTTGGCCCAGCTGCAGGCATATTGGGCTTATGAATTGCAAACGGGCGGCACGCTCGACACGGAAAAAATCAAGGCTAGACTGGCCCTGGGCATTGGCCAAATCACCCGCAACGCCGGCGCCAGTTATCTAACGCCGGTGGAAGCTGCCCGCTCTGCCAACGCACTGCAGCGCTTCCTCAAGGAGCAAACCCGCCTGGGCATCCCGGCCATCGTCCACGAGGAGTGCTGCGCCGGGGCGATGACCCTGGGCGCTTCGGTGTTCCCGCAGCCCATCGGACTGGCCAGCACCTGGCAACCGGAGTTAGCCGCTCAGATGTCGAAGGCTATCGCCCGACAACTGCGTGCCATCGGTGCGCAGCAGGGCCTGGCACCCGTGCTGGATGTCGGCCGCGACCCGCGCTGGGGACGGATCGAAGAAACCTTTGGTGAAGATTCCACGCTGGTCAGCCAGTTTGGGGTTGCTTATGTCAAAGGCTTGCAAGGGGATGATTTAACAACAGGCGTGATGGCCACCGGCAAGCATTTTGTGGCGCATTCCTTCTCGCAGGGCGGGTTGAACTGCGGACCCGTGCATCTTGGTCCGCGCGACCTGTGGGATATATACCTGATGCCCTTCCAGGCTGCCATTCACGAAGCCGGCCTGGCTTCGATGATGAACGCTTATCCCGAGTTGGACGGTGAGGTCGTGGCGGCCTCCAAAGCGATTTTGACCACCCTGCTGCGCGAGACACTGGGCTTTGACGGGTTGGTGGTCTCGGACTATAACGCGATCATCATGATTCACGGCTATCACAAGGCTGCCGCGAGCAAACGGGCAGCAGCTGTCAAAGCCCTGACCGCCGGGATTGATGTCGAACTGCCAGACGTTGTGTGTTACGGTGACGAACTACTGGCAGCGCTCAATGCTGGCGAAATCTCAATGGAACTGCTCGACCAATCGGTCAGCCGCCACCTGCAGAAGAAATTCGAACTGGGCCTGTTCGAAAATCCGTACGTCGACGAAGGCGAGGTGCTGGCGGCCTTTGAAACCGCGGAAAACCGCTCCCTGGCTTACCAGATGGCCTGCAAGAGCATGGTTCTCCTCAAAAATGACGGGCTGCTGCCACTGAGCCCTGATATTCACCGGCTGGCGGTGATCGGACCCAACGCTGATTCACGCCGCTGCCTACTGGGCGATTACTCCTACACCGCCACAGCCGAACTACTGGCGTTTGACCCGCCGCCTGGCTCGGCTTTTGCCGGAATGAACCGGGAGAAAGTGCAGGACCCAGGTGTTGCCATGCCAACGCTGTTGGATGGCATCCGCAAGGCAGTATCGCCGGAAACAATCGTTCAATTCGTCAAAGGCTGCGAAATAAATTCCGCTGACGAGAGCGAATTCGATGCGGCGGTTCAGGCTGCCCGGCAGGCGGATTCAGTCATCCTGGTGCTTGGCAACGTGTCCGGTCTGGCACCAGAGTGCACCACCGGCGAGTTCCGTGACACGACCGATCTGCACCTGCCCGGTGTGCAGCAAAAGTTGGCACTGAAGGTATTGGAAACCGGAACACCCGTGGCGCTTGTGTTGGTCAGCGGGAGGCCGGTGGATCTTTCTGCGCTGGTGGAACCCTGCGCAGCTGTGCTGCAAGCCTGGGTGCCAGGTGAAGAAGGCGGCCAGGCCGCCGCGGATATTTTGTTCGGCGCGGTCAACCCGAGCGGCAAGCTGCCGCTTTCACTGCCGCGATCGGTTGGTCAGGTGCCTGTTTTTTACAATCACAAACCTTCGGGTATGCGCTCGGAAATTTTCGGCGACTATACCAATGAACCGGTGACCCCGTTATTCTGGTTCGGTCATGGGCTGAGCTACACGACCTTCCCGTACAGCAACCTGTCTATCCAACCCGCAGAAGTCAGTGCCGGTGGAACGGTTGATATCTCGCTCACGGTCGAAAATGACGGCAAGGTCAGCGGCGACGAGGTGGTGCAGTTGTACATCCGAGACGAATATGCCAGCCTGCCGCGGCCGGTGAAGGAGCTGAAGGGCTTTGCACGCATCAACCTGGCGCCGGGAGAAAGCCGCGAGGTTACTTTCCACCTGCCGGTCGATCAACTGGCGTATTACGATGAAGCCCTGCGGCTGATGGTCGAGCCGGGAAAGTTTCTGGTTATGGTTGGCAGCGCGTCAAATGACATCCGGCTGGAGGGAGAATTCACAGTCACAGGCACAGAAAAATCGCCGGTCAAACAGCGGGTATTCGTCTGTCCGGTCGAAGTAAACTAGCGCGGATGCATGTGGACCAAGGGTATGTGTATATGAACTATTTCATGGGCATCGATGTTTCCACCACCGGCAGCAAAGCCTTGCTGATCGATGCGGCTGGCCAGGTCGTGGCGTCAGCCTCGGCGCCGCATAGCCTTTCCACGCCAAAACCGTTATGGTCCGAGCAGGATCCTCTGGAATGGTGGGCGGCAACCACAGCCAGCATTCAGGCGGTGCTGCAGCACAGCAACCTGCCTGCCAGCGCCATCGCGGGAATCGGCTTGACCGGTCAGATGCATGGGCTGGTGCTGCTGGACGAGACCGGCGCGGTGCTGCGCCCGGCGATTTTATGGAATGATCAACGCACGCAGAGCCAATGCGACACGATCCACGCGCGCATTGGACGGGAACGATTCATCCAAATCAGCGGCAACGTGGCGCTAACCGGATTCACCGCACCCAAGATTTTATGGGTGGCCGAAAATGAACCTGAAATCTATGCCCGAGTGCGGCATATCTTATTACCCAAGGATTACATCCGCTACCGACTGACCGGTCAATGTGCCATGGACAAGGCTGACGGCGCTGGAACGGTGCTTTTCGACTTGCGCCAACGGAACTGGTCGGCAGAATTATTGGCGGCGCTGAATATCCCGCCGGAATGGATGCCGCCTACCTACGAGGGTCCGGAATTTACCGGCAGCGTATCGCAGGCGGCAAGAGTAGAAACCGGGCTGGCGGCGGGAACTCCAGTGGCAGCTGGCGGCGGCGACCAGGCCGCCCAGGCGGTTGGGGTGGGAGCGGTTGAACCAGGAATCATCGGGTTGACACTCGGCACCAGCGGCGTGGTTTTTGCAGCCACGCCTGAGCCTTTCATCGAACCGGAAGGCCGGCTGCACGCCTTTTGTCATGCCGTGCCGGGCATGTGGCACCTGATGGGCGTTATGCTCTCGGCAGCCGGCAGCCTGCAGTGGTACCGCGATACCCTGGCGCCCAAATCGAGTTTTGATGAATTACTGCAGGAGGCCGAGACAGTCCCGCCAGGCAGCGAGGGGCTGCAGTTTTTGCCTTATTTAAGCGGCGAACGAACGCCGCACCCGGACCCGCAGGCGCGCGGCGCCTTTATCGGGTTGACCCTGCGGCATGGGCGTGGTCACTTGACGCGGGCGGTGTTGGAAGGCGTGGCCTACGGTCTGAAGGATAGTTTTACGTTGATCCAAAATGCCGGCCTGCAGCAGATTGTGTCGGTGCGCGCCTCCGGAGGCGGCACCAAAGGCGCACTGTGGCGACAAATTCTGGCGTCCGTGCTGGAGAGCGAACTGATTACAGTCAATACCGCCGAGGGCGCTGCTTTTGGCGCGGCGCTACTGGCCGGGGTTGGCGCGGGAGCCTGGCCGAGCGTCCCGGCTGCCTGCCAAGATACGGTCCAGATTACCGGCCGAACTGCGCCAGATGCTTCACAGGTGGATGCTTACCGTCGGGGCTATGCGGTTTACCGCGAACTATACCCCTTGTTAAAGAACACTTTCCCAAAATTATAAGATTGACTTTCACAACAGCTTTATTGGAGCCAGGATGACGGATACCCTTTATTTTCCAGCTAATTTTCAATGGGGCGCAGCCACCGCTGCTTTTCAAATCGAGGGTGCAGTGCATGAAGATGGGCGCAGCGACTCGATCTGGGATGTGTTCGCCCACACGCCGGGCAGAATCATCGACGGCAGTAACGCTGACACAGCCTGCGACCATTATCATCGCTGGATAGAAGACATTGCGCTGCTGAAGCAGTTGGGAATAAAAGCCTACCGCTTCTCGCTGGCCTGGCCGCGAATCCTGCCGGCGGGGCGCGGTAAAATCAACCAGCCCGGGTTGGATTTTTACAGTCGGCTGGTCGATGAATTGCTGGCAGCCGGGATCCGCCCGCTGGCGACGTTATACCATTGGGATGTGCCGGCCGCGCTGTCAGACGCCTGGTTGAACCGTGATACCGTGGATGCCTTTGTTGAATTGACCGCCGCGGCGGCGTCAACCCTGGGCGACCGGGTGAAGGATTGGGTCACCATCAACGAACCCTTCTGCCCCAGCATTCTGAGCTACAAGGTCGGCATTCATGCACCCGGGCTGCGCGATCCGTATAAAGCGCTGCGGGCAGCGCATCACCTGCTGCTGGGTCACGGCGCTGCCATGCCGGTCATTCGACAGAATTGCCCCGGCGCGCGTGCAGGCATCGCGTTGAATTTGTCGCCAATTCACCCCGCCAGCGACTCGGAAGCTGACCGGGCAGCAGCTCGGCATGCGGACGGGGAACTGAATCGCTGGTTCCTCGACCCGCTGCATGGACGCGGCTATCCGGCCGACATGCTGGCTGACTATGTCAAAATGGAGGGGCTGCCTTCCACTCATCCGGATTTTATCGAGCCGGGCGATCTGGACGTCATCTCCGTCCCCACAGACTTCCTGGCAATCAACTATTACACCCGCAGCGTGGTGAAAGCCGGAGCGCACTTCGCGGAAAATCCCGACGACATCCTGCCGGTGGCGCCGGTGAATAACCACGATGATATGAACTGGGAATGCTATCCGGCCGGATTGTACGAAATCCTTACCCGCATGGCAAGCGAATACCAGCCGCACGAAATCATCATCAGCGAAAACGGCGCCAGCTTTTCCGATACGCCGGATGCCAGTGGAGCTATAAATGACGAGCGGCGCGTCGCTTATCTGGAAGGCCATTTCACGGCTATGGCGCAGGCGATTCAAGCCGGCGTACCGCTGACGGGATATTACCTGTGGTCGCTGATGGACAATTTCGAATGGGCGCTGGGATATACCCAGCACTTCGGCATTGTGCACGTTGAATTTGCCACCCAAAAACGCACGCCCAAAGCCAGTGCGTACTGGTACCGCCAGGTGATTAATAACAACGGATTGGCGGTCAGGGCTTAATTCTGGCTCAAAGTACGGTAAACGGACAAAGGGTGGGATAATTCCTAATCCCTTATTTTAGGATTGGACAACGTCATGAGAGTTCACGGCGGAATGCATGGCATGTTGAATGCCACCGATGAAAAACCCAAGATCACCCGCCACCTGATCCGGCGGGTGTTGAATTATGCCCGCCCTTACCGCTGGCTGCTGGTTGGCATGCTATCCTTAATTCTCGCCACGACCGGGTTGTCATTGTTGACGCCGCTGATTTTGCGAGATTTGATTGACAACACCATTCCCGGCAAGGACACCCAGCGCCTGATTTTATTGGCACTGGCGCTGCTTTTCATTCCGACCTTGAATGGATTGTTAAACGTGATCCAGCGGCGGTTGAACTCGCGGGTCGGGGAAGGCGTGATTTATGACCTGCGCATCAGCCTGTATGCCCGCCTGCAGCGGATGTCGCTGCGTTTCTTCACCAACACCAAAGTCGGCGAGCTGATGAGCCGAATTAACAACGACGTGGTCGGGGCGCAAAATGCCATCAGTAGTACTCTGGTCGGCATCATCACCCAGATCGTCCAGGCAGCGGCAGTATTAGCCGTGATGCTAACGCTGGAATGGCGTTTAACCTTAATCAGTGTGGTCATTCTGCCGCTTTTCATACTGGCCGCCCGCTTATTGGGCAACCGCCTGCGCGATATGGCACGCCGGCAAATGGAAGCCAATGCGCAGATGAACGCTATGACCAACGAGACTTTGAATATCGGCGGCACGCTGCTAGTGAAATTATTTGGCCGCCGCCAGTTGGAAGTGGACCGTTTTGGGCAGCGCGCGGCACAGGTGCGCGACCTTGGCGTACAACGCACCGTGATCGGTTCCACTTTTATGGCGATTATTGGGTTGATCAGTGCAGTGGGCACGGCGCTGTTGTATGGCCTGGGCGGCTATTTCGTCATCAGTGGAGCCTTCACGGTTGGCAAGATCGTGGCGCTGGGCGCTTATCTCGGCAGTCTGTACGGCGCATTACAGGGACTGTCCAACGCCCCGGTCGAGTTCGCCACATCGATGGTCAGTTTTGAGCGGGTATTTGAGGTGATCGACCTGCCGGTTGATATTGCCGAGCAACCGGATGCCACGGTCTTGAAGGAAATCAAAGGTGACCTTGAATTTGATAATGTTACGTTTAAATACGAGTCCGGCGACGAGGTCTTCCTCAGCAACGTTCACCGCTACGGCAGCATGGACAATGTCACGGCAGTACTTTCGGGCACACAAGCCGACATAGACGAACCGGCAGCCCGCAGCCAGGCGCGCACCACTGCGCTGGAGAACATCAGTTTTCGCGCCAGGCCGGGGCAATTGGTGGCGCTGGTCGGCCCTAGCGGTGCCGGCAAAACCACGCTTACTTATTTGATTCCGCGTCTGTACGACACCACCAGCGGCACCATCCGCGTCGATGGGCATGATCTGCGCCAGGTGACGCTCGAATCACTTGCTGAGCAAATCGGCATGGTGACCCAGGAAACCTATCTGTTCCACGACTCCATCCGCACCAATTTACAGTATGCCAAACTCAACGCCAGTCAGGCTGAACTGGAAGCTGCCTGCAGGGTAGCCAATATTCACGACTTCATCCAGGCACTGCCGGAAGGTTATGACACCATCGTTGGCGAGCGCGGTTACCGCCTGAGCGGCGGTGAAAAGCAGCGCATAGCGCTGGCGCGGGTGATCCTCAAGAATCCGCGCATCCTGGTGTTGGACGAAGCCACCAGCAGCCTGGACAGCGAATCGGAATCACTGATCCAGGACGCGCTAGGCAAGGTGATGGCACAGCGCACCAGCATCGTCATAGCCCACCGCCTCAGTACCATCCTGGCGGCTAACTTGATCCTGGTGATCGACCGCGGACGGATTGTGGAACGCGGTACCCATGACGACTTGCAGGCACAGGATGGTTTATATGCCAGCCTGTACCGCACACAATTCAAGCGCGAACTCGCCTGACCACCGTACCGCTGTTTGTGCGATAATGGACAAAGTGAATTAATTTCCGTCGGGAATTGCCATAACGAAAAATTTCGCAACAGGAGGGTACGATGAAGGGTTATCACGCAGATATCGAGAAAGAAACACTGGAAAACGAGTACTTCCGCAAGGTGCTGCACACCGGACCTCACTCCCAGTTGGTGGTCATGACGCTCAAACCCGGGGAAGAGATCGGGGTGGAGACACATTCCACTAACGACCAGTTCTTCCGCATCGAAGCCGGTACGGGCAAGGCGGTTATGGCCGGGGAAGACTTCCCGCTGAAAGACGGCATGGTCGTGGTAGTGCCAGCCGGCACCGAGCACAATATCATCAACACTTCAAAGACCGAATCGCTCAAATTGTATACCATCTACTCGCCGGCACAGCATCCGGATGGCACGATCCACAAGACCAAGGCTGAAGCCGACGCGCACGAACACCACCACTAGGAACGGTCGGTTCTCCTCCAAAGGTTTTTCATGACCGCCAATGGTGGAAGCTGCTTTTAGATCCAGACCTCTGAAATTGAATAAGTATTGAATAGGTGTTGCGCAATTTCTTGCAACACCTATTGCATTTATTACTGATTCGAGATAAAATGCAACAGTTGTTACAAATCGAGGGAATAATGGAACTCAAGTGGTTGATGTTTTGCCCGGTTCTTCCTGCCACCCCCTCCAGTCCGCGGGTGACGGTGTGGCGGCGTATGCGCTCTGCCGGCGCCGCCAGCCTGGATAACGGTCTTTGGCTTCTGCCGAATTCGGCCAGCGCAGTCGATTTTATTCGGGAAATGCAAACCTATGTTGGTGACCAGGGCGGGAGCAGTAAAACTTTTTATTCGGATGCCTTTGACGAAGCCACACAGAGGGAAATACTCAACCGCTTCCAACAAGACCGGGCAGCCGAATATGGCGAACTTCAGGAGCAATGCGCTGACTTTTTAAAGGAAATTGAAAAAGAAACCCAGCGGCAAAATTTTAGTTTCGCAGAATATGAAGAAAACGAAGAAGACCTTAACAAGCTGGAGGCCTGGCTTGCCAAAATTCAGCGGCGCGATTTTTTAGGCAGCGACCAGGCCAATGCTACAGCAGCAAAACTAGAGCAGTGCAGGACAGCTTTGCAACAATTCGCTGCCGAGATTTTCGCCCGGGAAGAAACAAAATCAACCGCATCGGAAAATTAATCCCTGACGATAATTCAAAAAGAGAACATCATGGCTGAAAATATCACTACTGCAACCCCTACATCCAGTATCAAAAAACTGCCACGCAACGTCTGGGCGGTCAGCTTCACCAGTTTCTTCATGGATATTTCCAGCGACATGGTGCTCAATATCTTGCCGCTGTTCCTGGCCAACGTGCTGGGCGTCCAAACCGGCATCATCGGTTTGATCGAGGGAGTGGCGGAAGCGACAGCCAGTCTGCTAAAAATGTTCTCCGGCTGGCTGTCCGATAAACTGGGGGCGCGCAAATGGCTGGCGGTAGCTGGCTACTCGCTCTCCGCCTTTTCCAAACCTTTTTTCTATTTTGCCAGTAGCTGGGGATTAATCGCCGGCGTGCGCTGGGCTGACCGGGTTGGCAAAGGCATACGGACTGCCCCACGGGATGCACTGGTAGCCGATTCGACTCCCAGGGAGATCCATGGGCTGGCTTTTGGCTTCAACCGAGCCATGGACAAAGCTGGGGCTTTCCTTGGGTTAATGATTGCGGCGCTGGTGGTGTGGCTGGCTCAGAAAACAACGGTAGATCTTACCCGCTCGACTTTCCAGACCATTGTGTTGATCAGCATGATTCCAGCAGCCCTGGCAGTTCTGACATTGGTGCTCGGGGCCAAAGATGTGGCGGTCAGCGGAGTGCGGACAGCGCCAAAATTTTCGCTGAAGAGCATGGGGAAACCGTTCAACATTTTCCTGGTGATCGTCAGTATTTTCACCCTGGGCAACTCGTCCGACGGATTCCTGGTGCTGCGAGCGCAGAACCTTGGTGTTTCAGTGGTCGGTATTCTGGTGATGCTGGCAGTGTTCAACCTGGTCATATCATTGGTCGCCACCCCGGCCGGCTCCCTTTCGGACCGGATCGGACGGCGTAAACTGATTGTCGGCGGCTGGTTGGTGTATGCGCTGATCTATTTTGGCTTCGCGATCGCGCAATCTACCTGGCAGGTTTGGCTGTTATACCTGACTTATGGTCTGTATTTTGGTCTGGCTTACGGCACATCCAACGCCATGGTAGCAGACCTGGTACCGGTAAATTTACGCGGCACAGCTTACGGCACATACCATGCGGTGATTGGACTGCTGGCCTTTCCGGCCTCATTGATCGCCGGCATCCTGTGGCAGGGGGTAGGCCGGTGGGCTGGCTTTGGCCCATCTGCCCCGTTCCTGTTTGGCGGGTCATTGGCCTTGATCGCGGCGCTGTTGATGATTTTCTGGATGCCGAAAACAGTCGTTAACTCGTGAGGTATTTGTTCACTAGCAAAAGAGTGATCGAACTGTTAAAAACCCATTTTTGTTATTATTGCCATTTACTCCGGATCTCATCACAGACCAAAGAGGTGCCATGCTCGAACACAAATTCTTCATCCCCTCCGTTGAACAGGCACAGGCTAACCCGGAGGCTGTGTTTCCTTTTCCGAATGTGCGCTTCAGCTTGCTTACTTCCCGTCTGATCCGCATTGAGGTCAGCCCAGATGGCATCTTTGAAGATCGGCCAACCCAACAGTTCTGGTACCGGCGCCAACCAGTGCCTAAAGCGAAAATTGAGGTTGGGGCGCATTCGTTAACCGTTGAAACGGATGCCTTTTCGCTGCAATACCTGGATTCCGCCGCCGGCTTAACCGCAAAATCGCTGCAGGTGACCGTCCAGGAAACCGGACATGTTTTCCACGTGGACGATGCCAACCCGGGTCAATTGCCCGGCACCACCCGAACGCTGGATGAGACCAATGGACCGGTGCGCTTTAGTCCCGGGTTTATTTCACGCTCAGGCTGGGTTCAGCTGGACGACACTTCCAGCCTGGTGTTCAATAGCGATGGTTGGCTGGAACCGCGGGCCACAAAAATTGGCTACCGCGATCTGTACCTGCTGGTCAGCGGAAGCGACTATAAATCCGCTTTACAGGATTACCAGATTGTTTCCGGCAAACCTTCGCTGCTGCCGCGCGCTTTTCTAGGCAACTGGTGGTCGCGATTCTGGGAATATTCGCAAGAGGACATCGAAAATTTGGTAGAACACTTTGCGGCGTCTGAGATTCCGCTTTCCGTATTCATAATCGATATGGATTGGCACATCACCAAAACAGGCAACACCAGCGGCGGTTGGACCGGTTTTAGCTGGAACCGCGAGTTGTTTCCTGACCCGGCCAGGCTATTGGAATGGCTGGACCAGCGCGGCCTGTTGACCTCGCTTAACCTGCACCCGGCGGACGGCATTCATCCGCATGAGGACCAATACCCGGCAGCTGCCCGGGCCTTGGGGCTTGACCCGACCAGGAAAAATCCAATCCGCTTCGACATCGCCAGCCAGGACTTCGCCGGGGTGTACTTTGAGCAACTGCTCCACCCGCTGGAGGGCATGGGAGTCGATTTTTGGTGGATCGATTGGCAGCAAGGGCAGCGGGCTACCCTCGAGGGGTTGGATCCGCTGTGGTGGCTGAACCACCTTCATTATTATGATCTGGCGCGCGGTGGACGGTCAAAGCGCCCGGTGATCTTCTCGCGCTGGGGCGGCGCTGGCAACCAGCGCTATCCGATCGGTTTTTCCGGCGATACGGTCGTCAGCTGGAAATCGCTGGCATATCAGCCGTTTTTCACCGCCTCGGCAGCCAATGTGGCCTACGGCTGGTGGAGCCATGACATTGGCGGACATATGGGCGGGATGGAGGACAAAGAACTGTACACCCGCTGGGTGCAGTTCGGGGCCGTCAGCCCGATTCTGCGTCTGCATGCCACCAAAAACCCTTTCATTGACCGGGTGCCGTGGCGGTTTGATGCCGAAACGTTCAAGCTGATTCGGACTGCCATGCGATTCCGCCACGCATTGGTGCCGTATCTGTATAGTATGGCTCAGCGCAATGAGGCGGAAGGGCTGCCGCTCATTACGCCGCTGTATTATGAATATCCAACAGATGAGAACGCCTACCAGGCCAGCAGCCAGTATTTGTTTGGCGATGCATTGATGGCAGCGCCGGTTGTGACCCCGCTCGACCCGGATACCAACCTCAACCGGCAGGTGATCTGGTTTCCACCCGGCGAGTGGTTCAACTTTTTCAGCGGTGAACCGGTCGCTGGCGGAGGGTGGAAGCCGATATACAGCGGGCTGGAGGAAATTCCCCTATTCGCCAAAGCCGGCGCGATCCTGCCGTTGGCAACCGACAGCCGCGAAAATGGAACCGCCAATCCTGCCGCCATCGACCTGGTGGTATTTCCCGGCGCGGATGGGCACTTCTTGCTGTACGAGGACGACAGCGTATCGCAAGAATATCAAGTTTCAGGCGGCTGCCGCACGGTTTTTGTGTCAACCTGGGACGGTAGTAAACTGGCGGTGCGCATCTCGTCAGCTGCCGGTGACACGAGCATCATTCCCGCGAAAAGGAACTACCGAATCCTGTTCCGCGGGGTGGGTCTGCCGACCGCAGTCGAAGCCAACATAGACGGCGCCGCAGTTGAGACTGGATTTAGCTACGACGTAGCTGCCCGAACGGTGCTGGTGGATGCCATTTCCCTGGGAATAAACCAAACCCTGCGGGTTACCGTGGAGGGCATGGCGCTGTTGGATAAAAAGGTGGAGTTGAGAGCAGCTGTTTTACGCATCCTGAACCGCGCCAGGATGAAAACGGACACCAAGTGGCAGATCAACGAACGGCTGGATCAACTGCTGGATGATGTGGAATTATTGAATGACCCGAACCTGAAGCTGACACCAGTTCACCTGTTGGCGCTGAAAGAAACCATTGGGGGGCGTTGAAAGTACACACTCCCCGCTTGCAACAGCGGGGAGTGTGGTGAGCTCAGAGGTGTTTCGCGACGGGTTTATTCGAGTTGGTCCATAACATATTGGACAGATGCAAGCAATTGTTGTGCTGCTTCTGTCGTAATATGCACGCCGCTCTGCGCCTCTACCATGCTGATGAAGGCTTCGTAAAGGTTCAGCTTGGTTTCAACACGCTTGGCTAACATCGCTGCTTTCAGTTTGGCCAATAAGCCCTCGTAGATGCCTTTATTGTCAATCAGGCCGGTGTCATAGAAATTCCGCAGACTCTGAATCAGAGTTTGCGGCGTCGCTTCAATGCTGAAGGACACGGCCAGGCTGGTCTGGTTGTTAGCTTTATCGACAGCGTAAACTGTGAACGTGTGATCGCCAGGGAGAACGGTGTACAACTCGAGTACCTGTCCATTCATGACAGGAACGCCGTCTAAGTCTGCCCAGATCATATCAATGCCCGCGGGTTCATCCACTGCTGTGAAGTCAAAGGTGATGCTTTCCGATTGCAGGTAGGTCTTCGCTATCGGAGCATTGATGGTGATGATGGGACCAGCAACATCGTTTATAAAACTGAGCCGGCCCTCGATCGCAGGTGATACGATGCCTTGGTCTGTGATGTAATTGATGACCGTATCGCGGACGTAGTATTGCGTGTCATTGACAATTTGATTCAGCGGCCACAGGCTAACCCCGCCATTATTGAAGTTGCATGAGCCAGCTGCCAGGTAATTGACCGTTGACACCTTATAGTAAGTATCTGCGTCGTCGAAGTCCACCTCCTGCCCGTCGAATTCCAGCGATACGACATATTCCTTTGTGGCATCGTATGCCGCAGGATAGAGGTCGTTGTAAGTGATCTTGCCGCCGGCGTTGATATCGATCATGCAGGTGGTGTAATAGGAGTAACCGCCGTAGCCCGTAACATACTTGTAGTAATAGTAATTCCGATAGGCGCGCTCCAGCACCGCTTTAATCTGCGGACCGTTCATCTCCATGACCACCAGCGAGTTTTCGTACGGCATGAGGGTGAACATATCCTTGACCATCAATGTGACAGGATATGGACCGCTGGTCGCGACTGCCCGGTTGCTCATTGCACCTGAAAGATGGAAATCTGGGTAAATTCCATTCGACTCGAGCTCAAACACCGCCGCGTCAGCCTGCAGGTTCGCCCCGTTGGTTTCTTCGGTGTAGGCTTTCAGCGCATCGATCGGCACGGTAGTCTGACCGACCACCTTGTTATTATAGGCAGTGAAGTAAGTGACATAGGGATCCACGATGGCCTTAATTGTTGGGTCCTCTGGTGTAGCACTTGTACCCATGACAACCGAAATATACTGACCCGCGCGCGAAACCACATCATATCCGCCGCCCGGTTTTTCCCGCAAGCCAATGAACAACTCACCCAGGGTGTTGTTATAGCGGTAGGCATGGTTGATGATCACCGGAATGCCGTCTGGATCCACAACATAGGTTGGCAAATACTTGCTGGGACCAAACCCAGACGCCGGATTGGTATGGCTGTGCCCGCCAACAATGGCGTCTAAACCGGTTACGGTCTTTGCCAGGTTGGTATCCACATTCTTGTCAACCTCAACGCTCTTGGGATCCTCAGTAAAGCCGATATGCGTCAGCGCAATCACCACGTCATTGCTAGGTCGTAATTGGTCTGACAATTCCTGAGCTTTGGTCAGAGGGTCGGAGAAAGTTAACCCTGGAATGTTGCTTGGCAGTTCGTAATTGGGCACGCGGTGGTTGCCAATACCAAGGATCGCAACATTGATCCCCTCCTCGCCAACCGATTTCTCGATGTATGGTTGAACTCCAACCCCTCCATTGGCGGCTGCCAGCCCATACTGACCATCATCGGCAATGTTTGCCTGCAAGACTGGGAAAGCAGCCTGACCCAGAACCCCTGCGAACACTTCGCCGCCAAAGTTGAATTCGTGGTTGCCAAGGGTCATGGCGTCGTAATCCATGGCGTTCATCACGGCCATGATCGGATTCGTCCACAAATTGACCGGGAGTTCGGTGCCATCCACCGCCGCGCCTGTGTACGAAGTTTTGAAGAAGAAGGCAAAACCATCGCCCTGGATATCATCGCCCGAATTGAGCAGCAAGGTGCGGTTCGGGTTGTAGGCCCGTTCCTGATTGATCAAAGTTGCCAGTTGGGTATATCCAGCATATTGCGCTTTATACAGATTGCCGTGCATATCGTTGTGGTGCAAAATGGTCAACGGCACGATTTCACCGGGGTCGTACAGAGCATCGCCGTTGCCGTCGCGGGTGATACGTCCATCCAGAACGCCGGCGAAGGGAGTAGCCACGGTGTAGTTTGCACTCACCCAGCGGTTGACCCCAAGCAGCATGTCGCCCCAGTAGCTAATGTTCTTCATGTACTTGAAGGCATAAAAATTATCCTGTCCGGCAGGCGCCAGGAACTCGTTGGTAGCGACCCGGTAGGTTTTATCGAATTCTAATGGCTCGCACAACCCGCTGCTCTGGTTAATTACACAGGCGTCAAACGCGCCCCAGGACCAGGCTTTGAAGTTGGTTTTTCCAGGATCAGGATCTAGATCCTGACGATAGTTATAGAAACTGTACCGTGCACCGGACAGTTGAATGGCGCCCTTATTCAGCGAAGCAGCCTGATTCAACAATTCATAAATTTGCTCACCGGTCATGGTGCCAATAGCGGTGGCATTTCCGAACGGCAGGACGCTGAACAACATGCCGTAAGTCAGTTTGCAGGGATAAGCCGCACAGGTAACATCGGCCCGCAAACCGCCTGAGTTGTTGAAGACCATGTCCACGTCATTTTCCGCGACGGCGTCTGTGTTCAGGTCGTTGTAGATGGCATCGTTGACAAATGCGCCCATCAGCGAGTCGCCGTCATAGTTACGGGTGATCGGAACATTGGTCCAGCCAATTTCCTGGTTGACTAAAGCCTGATAAGCCGGATCGTTGGCGTAGCTGGTAATCACATCCGCGACGGCTGTATCCACGGGTGCAGTGGCACCAGTAGGCACGACCGTGACAGACCAATTAACGCCGACCTTTCCGTCTGGATTAACTGTGATGTCAGCCCGTCCAACACGCCGGCCGTTGTAAGCAGCCTGAACCACTTTAGTTGTTGTACCGGTTGGAGTAGTGGCAACATCCAAGGCGGTATGGCTGTGACCGCCAATGATCAGGTTTACAGGTTTTCCCGCTGTGGTGAGCTTCTGAGCCAATATTTGATCGCCGTAAATCGGAAGACCATAGCCGTAACCCCCATCGGCATAGCCAAGGTGGCTGATCACCACGATAACATCCGACGCCGCTTTCATATCGGCATAATAATGAACGATCGAGTCGGCTGGATCCTTAAAGCACAGGCCGGCGGTGGCAGAGGCAATGGTGATAATGGGTGTTTCCGGCGTGGTTACCGCGATTACTGCCACCTTGACCAGGTTGGGAGCAGTACCCACGGTAAGGATTTCATACGGGGCATCCGCAAAGTCTGGTTTAGTCCAACCCGCTGTGGCGCAGTTGCCGGTGTCATTTTTTACAATGTTCGCCGTAACATAAGGGTATAACGCTTCCCCTGTCCGTGCCGCCAAAACATCCTGGCCCCAGTCAAATTCATGGTTGCCAAAGGTGGCAGCATCATAACCCATGGTGTTGTAAACGTGGATGGTGGGCTTCCCCTGCTGAATATTGGAAAGCAGACTTCCCTGCATTTCGTCACCGGCATCCAACAAGAGAACATTGTTCGCTCCGAGAGCAGTTCGGACTTCATTTACAACCGCTGCGACCCGGGCGCTGCCCGGATTGCTGGAACTGCCTCCGGATTTCCACTCAAGGTTTCCATGAAAATCATTTGTGTGTAGGATAGTGAAAGTTGTGGGCGTACTTACGGCTGCCCTGGTCGTTGATACCGCCCCTGGCGAGAATAGAATCGAAAAAACAGTAATGAATGCGACGAACAACGTCAGCATCCGCTGTATTTTTTTCGTTTGCATCTGACCCCTCCGGTTTGTGTGCAAAAAAAATATGAATGTGGATTTGTGAATGTGGTGAATGGAAGTGCGAAATAAAACCTCGAGATTCCCCCGCGAGTGATTTCCCTCCCTTCTCTTTTCAGACGAACCGTCTATAGACGCAAAAAAAGCCGTGCAAATTGATTGATCACGGCCGGTTACGCCACTTGCTCGCCCACCCCCTGGCGTCCAGGTAGATAGAGATAGGGTCATCGCATCCGATATGGTATTTTGCGGTTTGTTTTGCGGTTTAAAAATTATAAACTTTTTTGATCGAGAATTCAATAGCAACGGCCAATTTCAAAGAATTAGGCTAATGAGGCGCGGTTTTTATGCAGCGGCAGAACCCGATGGCCTGCGGATGGCTTGCAGATGTATGCTTTCAGGTTAAGCCCCCTATTTCGCCGATATGCTTCGTCAAGGGCAGTTGTAAAATCCGTTGTGGAGGATTTTTCCACCAGGTTCACCGTGCAGCCGCCAAAACCAGCGCCGGTCAACCGTGACCCAATACAGCCCGGCAGGTTTTGAGCGGTTTCGGCCAGGAAGTCCAATTCCGGAGTAGAAACCTGATAAAGATCGCGCAGTGAGGCATGGCAGGCGTTCATCATCTGACCAAACTCTCGAATACACCCGTTTTCCAACAATATTACCGCCTGTTGGGTGCGGTTAATTTCTTCCACCACATGGCGGGCGCGCTTTTCATCCGTGGGTGAAAGGCGGTGGCAATGCTGATTAAATTGCTCAAGGCTGACATCCCGCAAGGAGCGAATCCCCGGAATGACCTGGCGTAATTCTGCCAGTGCGGCTTCGCAGGACCGACGGCGGTCATTGTAGGCACTGTCGGTCAGCTGGCGGCGGATGGTGGAGTCTGCCACAATAATGTCCACACCCTCGGGCATCGGCAGACTGCGCCAATCCAATGTGCGGCAGTCGAGCAGCAGCAACTTGTTTACAATGCCGCAAGCTGATGCGAACTGGTCCATTATCCCGGAATGGATGCCCACATAGTCATTCTCGGCTTTCTGGCCTAATTTCGCGAACTCGATACCGGATAATAACCATTTTCCCAGGTAAGACCAGGCTTTGGCAAAAGCCATCTCGACCGAGGCGGAAGAACTGAGACCAGCGGCGATGGGAACATCGGAGGCAAAGACTGCATTCAGAGCTGGAGCAGTTAGCCCGGCCGAATCGATTGCCCAGGCAACTCCAGCCGGATAATGTGCCCATATCGGCAAAGGTGTGCCAGTGGTCGTGCATTTTTCCTGCCGGCTGAGGCGTGAGAAACTGGTTTCCTCCGAGAAATCGAGTGCTACCAGACAGGAATCAGCGTCGGGGGCAGCTGAAAAAGCGATGGTTGTCAGTCGGTCAATGGCAGCCGGTAGAACAATGCCGTCATTGTAATCTACATGCTCGCCAAGCAGGTTTACCCGTCCCGGGGCAAAAGCCAGCGCTTCCGGGGGTTTGCCGAAGCGCTGTTTGAATCTTTGAATGACCCGCTGGCGCGTATCCATAGCGAATCAATTGTAGCGGAAGCGCTGAGAAAAAACGTTAAAGCAAGGAGCAGACTGGGGAGAAGTCCGCTTTTGGATTAAACGCTGGGTTCCAGCAACAACTGTTGTAGTTCGCCTTCCGCCTGTGTCAATGGCACGGATAAGGAGTATGACCACTCCGCGCACAGCAGACTTTCTGCCCGGCGAAGTATATTTTTATCGTCATCATTGAGCGATTTTTTGCGCGCCAAGGCAGTGAGGTCGCGAATCACCTGGCAAATCGACTCAGCTTTGCCATCCGCCAATTCTTTGCGCAGCTGAGACTTGCGCACAAAGCGATCCTCAGCCAGAGACTCGCCAGATTCTTTTAGAATGGAGAATAAATTTTTAAATTCGTTGAATGACTTGGGAGCCCGCAAGCGGCTCTCCGTCCTGGCGTCCACTGGAACGCAGATCGTGAGGTCGCGAACCTGCACCATGTAGAAGAGTGCAGTCTGGTCCGCGAGCTTACGTTCCTCCACGCCGACGATCTTCCCGACGCCAAAGGTCCAGTGAACGACGTGATCACCTATATTGAAATCCATCGCCGCCTCCTGTCCTGATAAAAAATGCCAATCCTAAATGAGGATTGGCTAATTCGGATCGCTATCCTAAAATATGTAGATTTATTGTATCACCTTTGTGAGGGATGCGCGGCTTATGAATTTACTTTCCCACGCAACCGTTCCAGACGCTGCTTCAGACCATCAGCTTCCAATATCAGCGGGGACATAATCCCCTGTAAAAAGCCGGCATTCGTGATACGGACAGCGTCTTCGCGTATTTTTTGGATCTCGCGGGTAAGATCTTCCGGTGAACCCATCTCTTCGATCAAGGCTTCCAGAGCCTCAATCTCGTTGATCAACCACGGTTCCATTTCAACCTCCAAATTTTAACTTTAGCCCGTAAAATTCCACCCTATTATACAATATTGGCTTGAAGCGTCCGGCTACCGCAGCGCCGGGTAGCCATCGAGGGGGATGCCAGCCGACTCGAACCAGCCGGCAATCGTTTGCAGTTCAGAATTGGAAGGCGCGCCGCCTTCGCCACTGGCAGTGGTCAGGCCGACGTATTGACCGCGGGCCGGGTTATCCGTGATCGTCCAGATTGCGAATTGCTGCAGACGGAAAGCGGAGTCCTGGAATTCGGTCAAGCCCATTAGTTTGTGCAGTTCTTCTAAAGGCGGCTCGATCCTGACTGAGTAGACCTCTCCCCCGTCAGGGGCTTTCAGACGCATATTGGCACAAGCGACATCCACTTCCAGCGTGACTTCATCCTTTTCTTCCAGGAAGATATATAGCTGATGCCGCACTACCATGGTTTGCAGGTCTGGCGAAGGCGCAATGAAGGTTGTCCCGGGCTGGATGGTCAATTCGATGGAATCCTCCACCTGCAAAGAGACCTCAACTTCGATGCTCTCCAGACTTACCCCGCGGACATCCGCAGTTAAGAGACCCAGAGCAATCGCTTCCTGCAGGTCAATCCGGCGCGGCTCTTTGATCTCTCCAAGGGCTACGGTCACCGGTTCAGGGATTGCCGGCCAGGGCGAAAATTGCAGCGTAAAGTCCTGGATGGAGCGCGGGACACGGAAAGCCAGGCGGTCGGTATAGACATGGCCGTAATAGGTATCGCCACCGTATAACCACTGGTGCAGTATTGAGTCTTTATTAATTTTATTTCCAGCGCCGTCGAGAAGCACAAAGTCGTCATCATACACCGAGCCGCGTTCGTCAATGGTACGCTCGACGGACACATCCATGGATATGTAATCATATTCTTCATCCGGGCGGTCAGCCATTGGCACAATCAGCAACGGATTAATTGAAGAACGCATGATGTTGGTTACGGTCACCGCCCAACCGTTATAGGCAGTACGCTGACCTACTTGCCCGGTGTACGTTTGAGGAGTTGGAGTGAACACGGGGGTCGGCGTTTGAATAAACGACTCGACTGCACCGCAACCTGCCGACACCCATCCGAATAAAATAATCAACCAAACGGCGAAAGTTGATCTTCGAAATGACATTATGGCACCCTCCGGCTAACCCCACCATTTTCATTTTACATCGGAATACGGAGGGAGCAATGCTGTCGGCAGGGATTTCCAGCCAATAAAAAGGCTGGAGGAAATTCGTCCAGCGCACGATTAATGGAAATGGCTATTCACACTTCTAGCACCCCGGAGGAGGGGATTCATAATGACAAGCTATCTTATTAAACACAGCAGTAATCGGATTGACATACCGGCAGGACTTTAGGTCAACGTTTAGGAATGAAATGCGTATTAATTATCCTGGCTCGCTGAATGTTTGGCTTCATTTGCCGCAGCTTCCATGGCCTCGAACATTTCCCGGGCAGATTCCGGCGTCAACCATTGGTCAAGGATGGGCAGATATACTTCCTCTTCCTTGGCAAAATGGACCGAGACGAGCCCAAAAACACCATACAAAACACGCTGCAGCGATTTAATTTGTGCCTTCGTCAGGGGCTCACCGGTCAGGCTGTTCAACAATGAGGAAAGTTCTTCAATATAAAGTCCAACCTCTTTGTGGTCGCGCGTCATGGTTTTTGTGGCATCCGAACTGCCCATTGCTTTTTGCACAACGGGGTACAGTGCCGCTTCTTCTGCCTCCGCGTGCGGTTTGAGGTGGTTGGCGAGAAAATCGTAGACATCGGCTACGCCATCACGAACCTGGTTAGCGGGCAGATCGTCTATTGATTCGGCTACCTGGCGAATGCGGGTAATATGCGGAAATAATTCTTTATGTTCGTCGCGCAAGGGTTGTGTCACGGTGTTCATGGTTCATCTCCTTAATTCATGTCTGTTTGTTTATATTGAGTTTAATCCTTTGCATCCGTGACTACTATGATCCAGATCATTTAATTCCATCTGGTTTCGCCAGATTCCGCATAAATCGGTACAGATCCGGTCCACGAAAAAATATAAGGCGGTAAAAACGGAACTATTAACTCTCAAATGCAAGGGATAATTTTTATCAACAATCACAATCAGACGAGTGATTTAATTCGTATTTAGTGTTCACGCCAATCAATTCATCACCGGTGCCCAGGGACCGATCTTGTATTGGTACGGGCAAATTCATACGTGCATAAAATTTCAAATTTTGAAGAGATTAATCGGTCTCGGTTACTTTTTGGATGCTGCGCGGCTGTTCGGTGTTTAATCCTTTTGCCACCGTCAAATGGTATGCAAATAATTGTGCCGGAATAATACTGATCATCGGTGACAGCCATTCCGGAATATCTGCGGGGATCGGAATTGGCGAGTTCGCCAATTCCAGGGCTGAAGGATCGTTCGAAATTACAACCAACTCCGCGGAAAAACTATTCTTTAGTTTGCCTATCATCTCAAGTGACGGCGCCGACACCGCCCCAAGCGGAGAAACCACCATCACCGGAAAACCGGGCTCTACCAATGCCAGCGGACCATGCTGAAAATCAGCGAAGGAATACGCTTCGGCAACAACATAAGTCAATTCTTTGAGCTTCAAAGCCCATTCAAACGCCGTGCAATAATTAAATCCGCGTCCAAGAACAGCCGTATGTTTTATTTTCCTATATCTTTGGGCGGCTTGTGCGATGCTTTCATCCAACCGCAATGCCTGCCGCGCCCATTCTGCCACCCCGGTTAATTCTTGCCACATGGTTTCGTCGTTATTGATGGCAGAAGAAAGCATGGCAATCGCCATCAGTTCAGCGGTATAGGTTTTGGTAGCTGCCACAGCTTTTTCAGAGCCAGCCTGAATATCGACGACAAAACTTGCGGAATTTGCCAGCGGCGAATCTGGCTCGTTGGTGATTGCGACCGTAAGACAGCCTTGTTTATTACCCTCATCCAGCACGCTGACGATATCAGGCGACTGACCAGACTGGGAAATGCCAATAACCAGGGCGTTCGCCAATGTCGGTGGTTTTTTATAGTACGTGAAGAGCGAAGGGGTCGCCAATGCCAGCGGCAGGCGGTTCATGGCGCTGAATAAATAGTTGGCGTATCTTCCGGCATTGTCAGAAGTCCCACGGGCAGCCAGGAAAACATAGCGGATATCCCGCTTTTTGATTTCCGCCGCGATGCGGTCAACAGTTGAGCGTTGTGAATCCAGCAACGCACTCATGCGATCAGGTTGTTCCATAATCTCTGAATAGAGTGTCATTCTGCCCTTATCAGTAACTCGGTGACGATCATTTAACCGTTTTTGACCGCCACAGGTAGTTTCCCAGTCATTTGAAGCTGACCGAATAAAGCTCTGGCGGCTGCTTTCATTGCAGGCTCCAGGATGCTATACGTGCATATATATGTGCCTGCCTGCGGAAATGATTCCAGGTCATACGGCAGGCGCATCGCAATCACGATCAGCGGAATTTTCAAATTCACCAACTGCCGGATTAATTCCGCCTGATTCGGGGTGGCGCAGGCATTAATTGTCCCGGCAATAATGAGATCATACTGTTTGAGACTGTCGATTATGGCTGCCCGTTCGTCTTCATCCGGCGCGAAGGGAACGGAAAAACCATCGACCTGGGCGTGGAAGGATTTAATCGCCGCTGCCAGACCGGGTTTGATATAAGACGAAGTATCCGCGGGGGTTAAGTCTTGCGGCTCGGGAATAACAACCGCAATCCGTTTCTCGGGCGCGAGCCGGATGGGAATAAGGTTGGCTCGGTCGCGGACCAGGGTGATGGAGCGCTCCGCAATCTTATCTGCTATACGGAGGTGTTTTTCACAGCGGATAACACTCAAATCGGGCGTGTCGGCAAGGGAAGCGATCCAGTTTTTTAGCTCCATGATCCGAGCGACGGATTCATCCACAACTTCTCGATTCAACTGTCCGTGTTGGACCGCATTCATAAGTGAATCATATACACGCTCATGATCATTTGGATCACTTGTGACCAGCAGCAGGTCAACCCCAGCCTGCGCAGCGTGTAATGCATCCTCGCGCAGCCCATCACCCTGCCGGATGGCGCGCATATCCATGGCGTCGCTTACAACCACACCGGTAAAACCCATTTCCTGCCGCAGCAGCCTGGATATAACGTTAGGCGAGAGTGTTGCCGGAGGAGGCTGCGAACCATCAATAGCCTGTAGGCCAATATGGGCTGTCATTACCATTTTCACACCGGCCTTGATGGCAGCAGAAAATGGCGGCAGTTCCACCGTGTTGAGTCTTTCCAGGTCATGGGCAAGCACTGGTAAACCCAGGTGCGAGTCTGTCTGCGTATCGCCATGTCCGGGAAAATGCTTGACTGTGGCTGCCACTCCCGTTGATTGAATCCCTTCGATCACCGCTGCAGCCAATTCCCCAACCAGGGCAGGGTCGTCCCCGAAGGAGCGTGTGCCAATCACTGGATTTTTGGGGTTTATATTCACGTCAGCGCAAGGGGCGTAATTTACATTAATCCCCAGAGCCGCCAATTCTGTACCGAGCACAACACCTGCCTTGTGGGCCAGTTCAACAGAACGGGCAGCGCCCAAAGACATGTTTCCCGGTAAGGGGGTGCCCTCACCAACTGCCATTAGCTGCCCGCCTTCCTGGTCTGCGCAAATCAAGAATGGAGGAAGGCCATTTTCGCGTGCCAGGTCCTGAAGCAAGCCGGTTAACTTCCGCACCTGGCGGAGCGAACCAATGTTCATGCTGCGGAAGAGCGTAAAGCCGGCGGGTTTATATTTTTGAATGGAATCCAATATCTCAGGCGAAAGTTGGTCGAAGCCGTGAAAAGCCAGCAGAATCTTTTGGCCTACCCGTTGAGCTAGCGTATCCATGTTAACCTTTTAACCCGGTGATCACTACACTATCCAGAATATAGCGCTGAGCGAAGAAAAAGACTACGATCAAAGGCACCGTGGTCAGCACAGCCGCCGTCATGATGGTAGGCCATTGCTGCACTGTATTGTTGATATTGTATAGAGTGGTTACGTACACTGGCAAAGTGTATAGTTCAACCGTTTGCAAATACATCAGCGGGGTCAGTAAGCTGTTCCAAAATCCGACGAAGAGAAATGTGGCGACAGTGGCGATAGGTGCCTTAACTAAGGGCATCACGATCTCCCACCAAATTTGAATGTGGTTGGCGCCGTCGACGACGGCTGATTCGTTCAATTCTTTAGGTATTTGGGCCATCGACTGTCGCAGGAGAAAGATCATTGCCGCCCCACCCGCGAAATACCCCGGGATAACAATGGGATTAAACGTTCCTATCCAATCAAGTTTATTGAAAAAGACATATTGGGGCACAATGAGCGCTTGCGGCGGGATCATCATGGTGGAAAGCATGAGGAAAAAGACAAAATTCCGGCCGGGCCATTCCACTCGGCTGAAAGCGTAGGATACCGCCGCGATCGAAATAAGGGTTCCCGCCAGCGCGAAGGTCACAAAGAATACTGAATTGAAATAGGATCGCAGAAAATTTTCGTTTTGAAAGATACTGATATAAGCATCCCAGGTGATTACCTTTGGTATCCATGTAATACCCGGAGAATTGGTTTCTCCAAGGGTTTTCAATGAGGATGAGATCATCCAGAACAATGGGAAACTCATCAGAACGGTTGCTCCGGTGAGCAGGAGGTACATCAGGAAACTTTTGAACATGGGCCAATAACGTTTCATGGTCATCTCCTAGTAAAGGTCGTAATTGACCCAGCGTTTTTGCAGCCTGAACTGAATAAGGGTTATTACCAGGATGATCACCAGAATTACCCATGAAATCGCTGAACCGTAGCCAATTTCAAAATGACTGAAACTTTTCTGCCAAAGATAATAGACCATCGAAATTGTGGAAGGCACCAACGGCTGGCTGTCGCGGTAAAGGACAAATATTGGCTCGAAAATTTGAAGTGAGCTGATCATCCCCACCACCAGGTTGTAGAAAATGTAGGGCGTCAACAGCGGGAAGGATACTTTCCAAAATCGTTGCCATTTTGACGCGCCATCCACTTGGGCGGCTTCGTGAAGTTCTTTGGGAACGTTGCTTAATCCCGCCAGGAAGATGAGCATCATTGTGCCGCAGCCCCAGACCATCAGCAGGATCACAGGCATTTTTGACCAGAGCGGGCTTTGCACCCAGAGCGGCACCCGGTTGGCAGCCGGAAAGCCGGCTTCTATGATTTTGGTCAGCAGGTTGAATTTGCCTGAGCTTAACCCCAGGAAAAAAGCCGTGATGATCTCCTGACCATATATCCAGGCGCGGTTGACGTATCCTAAAACCGGGACGGCAGTGGTCACCGATCGGATGATCTGGTTGATGATGCCGGTACCGGTGTTCAACATCAAACGCCAACACAACAATACCGCAGTGTTGAATCCCAATATGACCGGCAGATAAAATGCCATGCGGAAAATGCGTTCTCCCCGCATTTTTTGGCTAAGGAGGACTGCCAGCAGCAGCGCGGTCGCCATTTGCAGCGGAAGTCCAATCAGAGTCAGGTAGAGGGTATTGATGATGGATGCCCGAAAGTTGCCATCCTTGGTCAGCAGATCGATATAGTTTTGCAACCCGATCCAGTTGGCAGGGTCTCGTGACGTAACCCGGTAATCGGTAAAACTCCAATATAAAGAAAAGGCCAGCGGGATGATGATAAATATCAGAAAACCGACGATCCAGGGAGCAGAAAAAAAGTAGCCGGCAAAGGTATTTTCCTGTTTATAAGGTGTTGCACCGCGCTTTTTTGAGATCCATTTTGCCAGATTGCCCAGACCATAACATGAAGCAATAATAAAAATTACCGTTAGCGCCGCGGTCAAAATCAGATCTAAATATGAGTTTTCCAGCATCTGCTTCACCTCATAATAAAATCCAGGTTGAGCGAGGGTATTTCACCTCGCCCAACCTTTTGCTTAACGTTGGTTTTACTTCAATGCATCGATGTATTCTGTTTGGATTTTTTCGACAACGTCCGCGGGAGTCAGCTCTTCAGTAATGAGTTTGCCTAGAGCATCCTGCATGATGGTCGAGAGTTTAGCAGCCTCCTTGATGCCGGCAAAACCGACACCATACTCAGAAGCAAGTTCTGCTTCCCGCTGCAGTTGGGGGGACTCGGTGACATAGCCGAACTGTGAATCGTTACGAGCGGGGATCAGACCCATCGTTTCGTTCCACTTATTGTTGGCATCTTTGCTGAAAGCCAGTTTTAACCATTCGGCGGCAAGTTCCTTGTTTTGGCTGTAATCCGCAACCGCAAGCCAGTCATTGAATGCCAGCACTACGGGTTTACTATTGGGGAAGTTTTCCGGGTCGCCGAAGAATGGGTCGATGCTGACTTTTTCCCAAATTGGGCGGTCAAATGCCGGGGCTGCCCAGCCTGAATGGGCCAAACAAACAGCGCCATTGTCTTTGCTGGTGGCATCATCCATATCGATCACTGAACCCTGACCGGTGGGAAGGGCGCCAACCGCATCCGCGGCGGGTCCGTAGATAGCCTGGCGCAGGTCGAGAATGAATTCGGTCGCAGCCAGAGCTTCGGGTGAATCGAAGTTTGGAGAGCCATCCGCTTTGTAGAGCTCGCCACCCAGAGAATAATAAACCAGGAGCCACCACTGCCAGTCTGCCATCGAACCTGCATCAACCGGTACCAGGGCTTGCTGGGTCAAGGAGTTGGTGGCGGTGTCGATCGTTGAAGCCTGGGCAGCGAATGCTTTCCATTCTTCAAAGTTCTTGGGGGTGCCGGTTGTCCAGCCAGAGGCTTCCATCAGGTCGGTGCGGCAGAAAATGTAGCGAGGGGCTGTAAAGATGGGTAAACCACGGAGTTTGCCCTCAAATTTGGCATTTTCCAGCGCGGGACCAAAATTCTTGATGTCAGGCCAGGCGGCTTCACCGAGGAATGCATCCATATCTGCCAGGCTTTCGCCATAGAGGGTGTTCATCTCGGAACCGAGGTTGATGATGTCGGGTCCTTCACCAGCGGCGAAGAAACCGCTGAAGGTGGTATCCCATCCTGACCAAGAACCTTCGGTAATTTCGACAGTTACCCCTTCATGAGCAGCTTCAAAAGCCGGGTTGATGTCGCTCTTTAGCCAGGCAATGGTATCTGCTGTGTAATCCAGCAAGTAGACTTTCAGGGTCACACCTTCTGAATCAGGGACATCCGTGGGGGGTACGTCTGTGGCAGCTGGAACATCCGTCGCAGCCGGTTCATCCGGGGCGGCGGGAGTTGCCGGAGTAGCGCAAGCCGACAGCAGCATGCCGAGGATGAGTAAAACGGACAAGATCGAAAACAGTTTCTTATGCATTGGTTCATCTCCTTCGGATTGGGTAGTTGGTGAATTTGGGTATTTCATTTCAAGGGCAATCGGATACTCTTCCTCCTATCTTTTGGTTGGTAAAACCCGGTCAGCTCATCTTGCCAATTCGAGCATCGATGTCAACTTCAAAACGATGGATAAATTCGGTAACAAAATCCGATGGCAGCAGGCTGGAATTATGTATCAGTGGAGTGAGGTCCATGGCAAACGATAACCCGGTCATAACATCGATTCCGTGAGACTCAAAAAAGGTGGCATTTGCCCTTCGACGGCTCATTGCCGCCAAATCGTAGCGTTTGCCGCCGGCGATCTGCGAATCAAAGACTCCCAACAGGGCATGCTGCAAGTTTTCATGTTGCGACAGGTCCATCACAACCTTGTCGTCATCATTCATCCAATCCAATGAACGCCAGACTTCACAGCCGAGGACTTTTTCCGGGCGCTCGTTTGGATTGAGCCTACGCAGTGCCGCGATGACTCGCAGCGTGACCGCCACATGGGTGTCATGTTTATCAGCCAGGTTATGGGTGAAGATGATCTTTGGTTTTGCCGTTCGCAAAATCTGGATAATATCCTCGACGCAATCACGGTTGGATGCATCTTTGATCTCGTGTGAGGGGTAATCCAGCATAACCAAAGCGGCATATTCCCCGATATCGGCAGCTTTGCATTGCTCATTTATGCGGATAGAACGCATTTCTTCATCCGTAGTTTGCGCGTAGGAACCGTTTCTTGGCGATCCCCTGCCATCCGTCATGACGACACCTGTAAATCCCTTGTGCGGATCTTGAAAACATTCCAGGATCGGCTGGGCTGCCATGATCTCAATATCATCCTGATGCGCCGCGATGCACAAATGCGTTGTTAAAGCCAACGCCTGTGTTTCGGGAGTCTGGTCAGGAATATATATTTTGGCAGTGTTCTTGGTAAATTTCATTGCGTATCCCTGGATTTTCCGTGGGTTGGAGGAAGAAAGGGCAAACTGGCTGCAGCCATAGATTGACCAACTCGCCTTATCGTTTCATCCGGTAAATGCAGTTGAATTCTTTGCTGCAGGTCAGGAAACTCTGCACTCAACACCTGTTGGACCCCATCTAATAAAAGGTTTCCGCCGCTTCCGGAAGTGCACCGACCAAGTATTAGTACATGCCGCAGGTCATAAAAATCTGCGTAATGGGCTATGCCATAGCCTAAATAAACCCCCATGGTTTGCCAGATTTTGATCGCACCAGAATCCCCGGATTCCAACTTCTCCTGGATAAATTTAAGCTTTTCCGCATCCGAAAGATCGCCTGGAATGGCAATCCCAGCCGCCGGCGCCAATCTGAAAACGCACTGCTGAGAAAAATAGGA
>Ga0209002_10000342_pt1 | contig 36527 bp, 53 predicted proteins | sample Rifsed16ft2_FD_184010 | JGI IMG/M metagenome (GOLD analysis project Ga0209002, IMG submission 184010) | Soil microbial communities from Rifle, Colorado, USA - sediment 16ft 2 (version 2) | ecosystem: Environmental > Terrestrial > Deep subsurface > Rock core/Sediment | place: Rifle, Colorado...
CTTTGAAATATGCGTTAAATATTGTTGGAAAATTTATTAAAGTTTCAGTTGGAGCAGGTGGAGGAGGTGGAGGAGGTGGTGATGGTCCAGGTGTTAGCGGCGGAACTGGAGGTCGTGGAGGCGGAGGAATGATAATTGAAGTTGGTGGAGCATTAAATTTTACAACTACAAATGGGATAACTGTTGCTGGGAGCAATGGGATTGATGGAACAAGTAGTGGTAGCACTGGTGGCGGCGGTGGTGGCGGAGGAGGAGCAGGTGGAGTAGTAGCAATCATTTATAATACTTTAACAGCTAATACTGGAACAATCGTAACAACGGCTGGTTCTGGCGGAATTGGCGGGTCAGGGATAAATAATCCCACTGATTGGGGTGGTGGAGGAGGTAGTGGAGGAACAAATAGATATGTTTCTATTGCTGGTAATAATGGTTCTGGACCAAATGGCGGAAATGGTGGAGCAGGTAGTTCAGGAGATAGTTATATATTGGTTAATGAAGAATTTTAATTTATATAAATGACAAATATAATTTGGCAACAATGATTTACGAACAAAAGATAAATAATTTTTCAGGCGGAATGAGTGATGACCCGCGTGAGCAATCTTCCATTGTCGGTTCTTTAATCAAGAATTTTGATATTTTTAGCAACCGCTATAAACTTACGCCTCATCGTTCAACCGAAACCGATGAAAATGACGGCTCAACTGCAGACGGAATGAAACAATACGATGTCAGGCATTTTACGCTTGGTTCAAACGGAAAACTTTACGGATTGGGGAAAAACGCCAGTAGTCAGCCAAAAGTAGTGTCAAAAGCCGACCCGACAACGGGAAATTGGACTTTACCAGCCACAGCAGAAGGAAACGCCGCCAGAATACTTGGTTGTTTTATAGAATGGGCTGGGGCGTTTTGGTTCTTACAAGGAACTAATCAGGTGGCAAAATGGGTATTAGACAGCACGATTACCAATTCAGTGGCGACAATTGGTTCAACGATTATAACGACTGTTCAAGGACTTATATTCGGGGATAATCTTTTTATCGCTTACAACAACAAACTTATAAAGATTTCTTCCGTTGGAGCGGTTACGGACGATGTTACGCCCGCCTTGCCTTCGGATATGCGGATTACTTCGCTTGCCCGATACGGAAATTACATAATGATTGGAATGGCTTTTGGGACTTCGGTTACCGCTTCGCCCACAGGCAGGTCAATGGTTTATATGTGGGACGGCTCATCAACGACCGTATTTTCGGATATTATTGATTGGGGCGAAGGAGCTTTAATGTGCTTGGGAAATGTTGAGGGCAGAATTGTTGGAATAACCGATAAATATCTTTCGTCTCCTCTTGGACTTACAAGGGGTTCAATGATTATAAAAGTTTGGGCCGGAGGAATACCGGAAGTTTATAAAGAAATTGTCGCTAATCAAATTGTTACGCTCGGCAGGTTTCTAAACGAAGTTAAGGTAAAGGGTAATAAGATGTATTGGGTAGCTTCTATTCCTTTTGGATTAAGCACAGCGACAGAATCAACTTTTCATTTAGGAATATGGTGTTTTGGAAGAAAGAATATACATTCCGATTTTACTTTAAGTTTAGATTTCGTGGAAGAAGATATTGATACGGCTAATTACAAAATCAATTCTTTCGGTAATGCTGGCGATTATTGGTTTATAAATCACAGCGCCGATGGAAGTATTGAGAAAACCGATGATACGGCGAATTATACTCACACTTCAATTTATGAAAGCCAGATATTCAATAATGATGATTCGAGTGAAACGAAAAAATTAAATGGTGTAAAAGTATTCACCGCTCCTTTGCCCGCGGCGGGACAAGTGGTATTAAAATATCGCAAAGACGAAGAAACAAGCTGGACGACTATTTTTACACATACAACGGATAATAGCATTTCGCACGCCGCTATAAACATTGAAAGTTCAGGGGCAACGCTTCCGCAGTTTAAGGAAATTCAGTTTAGATTGGAAAGTCAAGGATTTGCGGAAATTACAGGTTTCAAAATGAAGTATGAAATTATTGATTTAGATATTTTTTAATGGCACAAGATATTCAGCAACAATTAAATAATTTAAAAAATGAAATTCAAGAATTGAGGTATATTTTAAGTCGTAAAACAGGATTGGGTTCGGCTGATATTAAGGGCAGAATAGTAGCTCCTTCAAATGTTGGCGGAAGCATATCAATAGGAACAGGCGATATAAATTCTGCTGGAATGTTTGCGGCGGGAGTAATAGACCAAACGGCTATCGGAGCAAATGCGGTGGGACAAAGCGAATTAAAAGATGAAACAGCCGATATTACAATTACAGGAACGAATACATCGGGGACAGCTTCGGTTTCAAGCGGTTCAATTCCAATAGGATATTTTCTAACTGCTTTTACAACGCCTGCGGCAAGTTATGTTCAATTAGTTGTGTCGGGAACTACATTGACAGCAACATTAAGCGTTGCTCCCGGAGCGGGAAATTCTATAAGTATAAGAATTATTTTATTAAAACCTTAAAACTATGGCATATACCAAAGATGAGTTATATTCAAAAGAATATGTTGACCAGATAAATACATCAGGTATGTCTATTGTTGGTTCTTCACCCGGAAGAGTACAGGAAGAATATAACAGAGCAATAGCGAGTGGTGTTAATCCTAATAAACTTAAAATGGATATCAAGCCAATCGTGCAACCAAGCGGTGAAATTACCCGTCCTATTGGCGATTATCCTCCAACTCAATTAACTGGTGGTGGATTATGGACAGGAACTGGAATAATGCCAATTACCGGAGCAAGCATTACGCCGGCCGCTGATTTATCTAAACAAATATCTGTCCCTTCTTATAATCCTGCTTATGACATAAGCAAGTTGGGAAGCGGTATTATGACATACGAAGAAGCGACAAGCGGAGATGCGGGAATTAAAACATATAAAGAAAGACAGGCAATTCAACCAACTGGATTAGCTCCCGAAGAAAGAAAAGCTCAAACGCTTTCGGAACGAATACAAGCATTAAACGAACAATTAACAGGACAATCAGCTTTTAGAGCGGGACAAGAGATTTCTCAAGATGTTTTAGGAAAACAAAGAACAGTTCTTGATTTAACATCTCAATTAAGAATTTTACAAAATGAAGCATTGGCGATTCCTTTACAACAAGCAGGCGTGAATGTGACTTCGGCAATGCTTGGAGCAAAGCAAAGAGAACTCTTAACTCAAAATTCCATTAAAGCTCTTGGTATTTCCGCTTTTTTGGAAGCGGCAAGAGGTAATTTAGCGTTAGCTTATGATTTAGTTGATAGGGCAGTGGCGGCAAAATTTGACCCGATGAAAGAAGAAATAGCAGCGAAAACCGCCAATTATAATTTAATTATAAAGAGTCCTGAATTTTCTTTATCTGAACAAAAAAGAGCGCAACAATTAAAAGATATTGAAACGGCAAAAAGTGCTGTAATAAAAAAACAAGAAATAGAAACAGAAAATATCTATAAAATAGGATTGGAAGCCGCTAAAAATGGAGCGAGCGCAATGATATTAAGGGATATAAATAACGCAAAATCTCCGCAAGAAGCATTAGAAATTGTGGCAAAAAGCGGAATTTATAAAAAAGAAATAAAACCAACTGGAATACTAACGCCGACATCAGAAATTATTACCACCCCAAGCGGAGAACAATTAGAATACGGCACGCCCGAATATATGATTGAAAGATTAAAACAAACTGCTGGTTCTAAAACAAAATTGGTAGCAAGTGAACGAGAACAACTTGGAAAATTCGCTAATGTTGTTGCCCTTACTGATAATTTAATGCAAAGTTTGGATAAAGCGACCAATGACCCAATTCTTGGTTATCTTAAATCATTAAATCCCTATGATTTTGATGCTCGGGCTGTTAATGCACAAGTAACGGCTCTTGTGCCAAGTGTAGCTCGGGCTTTATATGGCGAAGTTGGCGTATTAACTGATACCGACATTGAACGCTATCTTAAAACATTACCGAATATCCGTTCAACCACAGACCAAAATAAATTTATCGCGGCAATGACTTTATCTAATGCTAAAAGGGCTTACGAACAAACACTTCTTAATTCAGCTAATTCAGGCGTAAATGTGTCGGGATTTGTTGATAGTTATAAAAATTTAACTGATAGATTAACTAAAATAGAAAAAGATATTGGAGTTGGGAAAATAATCGGTGTTCCTGAAAATAAAGTAGCAATTTTTGATGAAGTTATTTCAAAACCACAAGGATATTGGTCTAATCTTTGGAATGCTATAATAGGAAAATAATATGCCTAAAATAACACAAGAACAATATGAAATAATGATTGGAAAAGGATTAACTTCGCAAGAAATTTCAAATATAGCTCAACAGAAAGGATATACAATTTCTTTTGATAAACCGCAAGCCGAAGGAATTATTAGCGGAATTAAAGAAGATATTGGCGGAAGAATAACTGAAACATTAAAAGCTGGAGAGAGATTTCAGGAAGGAAAACAAACATTGCCAGAAACAATTTTACAGACCGGTGGTCAAATTGCTGGCGGATTTACTGATATTATTATGAAAGGTATTGGCGCAATTATCCCAGACATTATTGAAGAACCAATTAAAACTGGATTAGGGAAAGTTGCTCAAACAGAAACAGCGCAAAAAGCAATACAAGGTTATCAATCTTGGGCAGAAAAAAATCCCAGAGCCGCCGCAGATTTAGAAGCGGTTGTAAATATAGCGTCTTTATATCCAGCCGCTAAATCAGCACAGGGTATTATTAAGGGAGGCGCAAAAACTACTCAATACGGATTTAAAGCAGTATCAGGGACTGGTAAAATAACTGCGGCGGGGGGAAAACAAGTTTTTAAGTCAGCATTTGATTTAACGGCAAAAGAAGCTCTATTAGTGCAGGCATATAAAGCCAAAGTTCCATTTTCACAAAGATTTATGGCGGCATTAAAAGGAAAAGAAATAGCACAAGCGCCAATTACCGCGGGAGAAACAGCTTTTAGAAAAGGATTAGTTGGCACAGAAACAATGATTGGGGTTCAAGCTAAAAGAGCGACAACTAATTTATGGGATGATATGATAAATCCCGCTTTATCTCAAACAAAGGAAAAAGTTAATATGAAATCCTTTTTTAAGGACATTGAGAAAAAAATTGTTAATGAAACAAAAGACGCCGCAAGAAGAAGGGATTTATTAGATGCTCTTGGTTCGCTTAAAGATGATTATAAACATATTCCAAATGTTTCTTATTCTCGTCTTCAAGGTATTAAGTCGGATTGGGCTAAATTTGTTCCAGAGAAAGCATATAAAGGAAAACCAATAGCTGGCGCTTATAACGAAGTCAAAAATATGGCGGCAGAAGAAGCACGGCATAAAATTTATTCAGCATTAGGGGAAGAAGTTAAACAGGCATACCTTGATTATGGAAATCTTAAAGGACTTATGCAGTGGGGACGAAAAGCTATGACGGAGGGTGCTTTTAAGGGGGGATTTGGTTCATTTATGTCCGCTTTTTATGATACAACGATGACTCCAATTAAAACTATTGGAGGAAAAATAATTTATAAAACTGGAAAAGGATTAGAATTGATTGGAGAAAAAGGGGCAAAAACGATTGCTGATATTTTTGATTAAGATTTTAATTCGCCGATAAACCAAAATAATAACCAAATTAAAGTTATAAAAAATCCAGCCCAAATACCAAAAATTAAAGACGATATTAAAAATAGAAAAATAGATGTAATGCCCATATTCAAATAATACTATAAATATGTTAAAATGTAAATATGCCAAAAGGAATACCTAAAAATGGAATAAATAAAGGATGGTTTAAAAAGGGGATATATAACGGAAATGGAGGTTATGGAGGATTTAAAAAGGGACATAAAAATTATCTTTTAAAACAATCTAAACAAGCAAAAGAAAAGATAAGTAAAAATAATGCTCGTTATTGGTTAGGTAAAAAATTTTCTGAAGAACACAAAAGAAAAAGAATAGAAACTCGTAAAATAAATGGTTGGTTTAAAAATCCAGAAAAAACAAAAATTAAAATGAAAGGTAGAATAGAAGAAAAAAATCCAAATTGGAGGGGAGGTAAACCAAAATGTGAAGATTGTAATAAAGTTATATCTTATAATGGAAAACGCTGTGTAAAATGCGCCAGAAAAAAAAGTGTTAAAAGGGGCAAAGAAAGTCCTCTATATGTTGATGGAAGAACGCCAGAAAATCATAAAATAAGAGTTAGTATAGAATATTGTTTATGGCGTAAATCAGTTTTTGAAAGAGATAATTTCACTTGCCAAAAATGCGAAAATAAAAAAGGTGGAAGTTTAAAAGCACACCATATAAGAAATTTCGCTGAAGAAAAAGAATTAAGAACAAGTATAGAAAACGGAATAACATTTTGTGAAAATTGTCATAAAGAATTTCATAAAAAGTATGGGATTAAAAAAAATACAAGGGAACAATTACAAGAATTTCTAATTAAAAATGAGACAATTAACTAAAAAAGAATTACAACTTATAGAACTTGCTGAAAAAGGAGGAAAAGATAAAGACCTTCTACTTTTTGATGCTATTTTTGCTTTAGAAGACGAATTAAAAAAATCAATTCAAGAAATTAAGGATAAGTTTGATATTGCTGTGAAAGATATTAAAGATAATGTGCCTGACTTAAATAAAGTTTTAGAAAGTGTGATAGGGAGAGAAGGCAAGGCGGGATTAGCTGGCGAAAATGGAAAACAAGGCGAAAAAGGAGAGGCGGGTAAAGACGGCAGAAATGGAATTGATGGAATTGATGGTAAAAATGGAGTTAGTGGTAGGGACGGAATGAATGGTAAAGACGGATTAAATGGTTCGCCAGATAATCCCGGGCAAATAAGAGATAAACTTGAAACTCTTAAAGGCAAAGAAAGATTAGATATATCCGCCATAGATGGATTGGAAGAAAAAATTAAAGAAATCCCCGAAAGACCGACAACAACTATTTTCGGAGGTAGGATACAACCTCGTTTTGTGAAGTTTAGTTTTACTGGAAACGGCGCTACTACCGCATTTACGCTTCCCCGTGAACCGGCTGGTAAGGGATTAGCATTGTGGGCGTATTATCAGGGGCAATGGCTACAACCGGCAATTCATTTTAATATCTCAAAATTAACATTTACAACAACTTTTACAGCGGAAAATGGAACGACTATTGAAGGATTTTTAATGATATAATTTATTAAAATAATGAAAAAACTAATACTTATAACAATTTTAATGTTCGTGATTATAACCACGACAACTCAAGCGGGTTTTCTTGATTGGGCAAAGAATTTATTTAATGAGAATTTAGGAATAGCGGTCAGAACATTTATGCCTTCGCAGGGCGGAACGGGTATATCTTCAAGCACTGCTTCCAATGAAGGAAAATATCTTAAAGTTTCTTCCACTACGCCTAATTTAATTTATTCATTTGATACTCCGGCTGGCGGAGCTGGTGGCGGTTCAACAACAACAATCGCTGGTCTCAAACCCGATACAGATATTTTCTTTTTAACTTCCACTTCGGGAATAAACATAACGACTTCTTCACCTGCCACAATACAATTTAATTTAGGAATAGCCACGACTACTCAATTAGCCATTACAAGTTTAGCGGGACAGACTGGTTGTTTAAGTGTTTCAGCGACTGGCAAAGTGGCGACTTCAACCTGTTCAGGCGGGACAGGTATTACTTCATTGGGCGGACAAACTGGCGGAACTCAAACATTTTCAACTTCAACTGATACCAATATCCAGTTAAGGATAGTTTCTTCGGCTGACGACCATCAATTTACGCCTGTTTGGGCGGGAACTTTGGCTGATAGTAGGATTACTTCCGCGAATACTTGGAATGCCAAAATAACAACTTCTTCTTTATCTTCAACTGCCACGGGATTAAGTTATGACAATGTTGGAGGTGTATTTTCTTGGACTGCTGGATATGAAGGATTAAAAACTGCGTCATCAACTAATTGGAATACCGCTTATGGCTGGGGTAATCACGCTACGGCTGGCTATCAGAATACTTTAACATTTCCTCTTGTTTATGCTTCCACAACTCACATAACAGCAACTACACCTCTTATTATTACAAATGGCGTATTATCAATGCCAACCTCTACCGCTTCCCAGAATGGATTTTTACTTGGAACTGATTGGGCTACTTTTAATGCTAAAATAACCACCACATCTCTTTCAATCGCTTATGCTCCTTTGTCTTATAACAACTCAACAGGAGTATTCACACTCCCGACTTCAACCGCTTCGCAATCTGGTTTCCTTTCGTCTGCTGACTGGGGAACTTTTAACGGGAAACAGAACAATATCTCATTTCCAATAGCTGTTGCTTCAACTTCTTTAACAGGAGGGCTTGGATTGACTTTAACCACAAACGATATGGCTTGCGATACTGCTTCTGGTTCGGTGTTTGGTTGTCTGGCTTCGGCAGATTGGACGACATTTAATAATAAACAAGGAACTTTATCATTTCCGTTAGCTTACGCTTCAACTACGCATTTAACCGCTACCTTGCCGCTTTTAATTACAGCAGGCGATTTATCTTTGACTGGCAGATTATCAACAATAAACAGCATTGCCACTTCAACGGGTTCTTTAATTATCGGCAGAAACGATACGACTGGCTGGTATGGATTAACAGTTGGGACTAATGGAAAAGTTTTAATGGCTTCTTCAACAGCCACAAATGGTGTTAACTGGGAAACAGTGGTGGCTTCCGCTTCGGCAGGCGGTTCTGATACTAATGTTCAAGTTAATGAAGCAGGAGCGATTGCGGGATATTCAACGCTTACTTATGCTTCTTCAACTGGATTATTAACTGTTGGCTCTTCAACAATTACGGGAGTTTTAACTATACCAAATGGAGCAGGCGGAACAGTGGTTAATTCGGCGGGACAAATAACAATAGATACAACTACCAGAACGCTTAACTTCTATGATGGCACAGCAGAAGTTGTATTAAATCCCGAACAATGTTTAGGAGGATTTATAATGGAAAATCCGACTTCAACAGCAGGAACAATAGATAATAGTCCTGGGATTTTATTAACTTCTTTTAATACAACTTCAACTATAACTAAAGTTAAAGGTGTAAATACAAAATTAGGCGATACTTTTACTTTTAATTTGACTTATAATTCTAATCGTAATTCTGCCACTACTACTTTTGCAGTATTTTCAGCACAACAAACAATTACTTCAACTTCTACACTAACCGTTCTTAATAGTTTTGCGTCATCTACGCCGAATAAGGATGATATTTTAAGAATAAGTTTCTCTGCCGCTTCTTCATCGCATATGATGATAGATGTATGTTGGAGACAAACACCATAAAATGATTTTAGCACCCAAAACATCAACAGGATTATTTAGGATAAGAGTTAAGGGCAGTGAGTATGAAATAGACCAAAGTCAGCTTAAAAAATTGGCTGATGTGGTTAAAATAAAAACAATTGTCAATACTTTTTTAATTAGTAAAGGATTCCAAATAGATGTTTATTACAATCCGCCAGTAATAATGTGTTGGATTGGTTCTATAAGCGAACCAATACCAAATGAATGGTGGATTACTGAATAAATGGCAAGAATTATAGATGAAAATTTAGAAGGCACAGGTTATGAGGAAACTTGGACTGAAGTCGTAGATACCGGATGCACACTGGATGAAGATGCCGCTATTCCGGGGACTCCGCCTACGGGCGCAGGCAGTCAATGTTTGAAAGCGATTACTCTTAATGCGACTAATGACCTTGCCTATGCCCAGCAAATTTTAACAAATATGAATATTGCTTATATAAGGTTTTATATTTATTGCGACCAAGAAGGGTTGGCAAATGACAATCTACTTAGAACTACTTATATTTTAAACTCTGCAGGCACAACTGTTTGTGGAGTATATCTTACGCAGACAAGCGGTGTGCTTTACTTAAAATTTATTTATTATTCTGGAGGAGCATTCGTTACTGCTCCTGCCAGTTTTACTTTTTCTCTTAATACTCATTATAGGATTGAATATAGATATGATGTTGCGAATATGTTATGGGAGTGGAGAGTTGACGGCATTACTCAAGATAGTGGTTCTTTGACTTCTGCTACTCGGATTCCAAATAGATTAAGGACTGGCATCTGGTTTAATAATGGCGGCGCTCAATCTACTTTATATACTGACCTTGTGGTTTGGGATGATGCTAATTGGGTGGGGGCTGAATCTGAGAAACCATCTATAATAAGAAAAATAAGAGGCAGAGGAATATCAAGATGAAATACTTACCATTAATTTTAATAATAATCGGCATAATCTTATCTATGATTATCGGTAATTTTATTGTTCAACAATATGCTCAATATAAGCAATTCAAAAAAGATTTTGAAGAATTTCGGCAAGCGACTATTCAGCAAGTTAGCATTAACACTCAAAATATCGGAGCAATAGTTAATTTTATAAATACAAAAAAATGAACGAAATTACCACGCTTATAGATTTTATTCAAAATATCGGCTTTGTCGGCTTGCTTATAATTTTGGCTATTCCAAGTTTGCGAAAAAAGATTTTTAATGGAGAGGGAAAAATTATAACTGATATTCGGGATAATCACCTTCACGAAATCAAAGAAATTTTGAAAGAAACTAAAGACGACCAAAAATCTTGCCATATACGCATAGAAGAAAAATTAGAAGATATTAAGGAGCATTTAATTTATTTGAAAGCAAAACAAAATGGAAAATAAAATTAAAGGCGGATTGAATTATGTCAGTCCGACAATAAGAGATTTCAAATACTCTCAATCATTCGGAGCGGTTGATTTATCGCAGTTGCCGAAAGATGGAATAGGCAGAAAACCGACTAAAATACTTAATCAATTTTCAAGTGATTTTTGCACTTCTTTTGGCTCAGCGGCAATGCGAAGTTTTACAGAAGGAGTAGATTTAGACCCATTCTGGATATGGGCAAAAGCCGCTCAAATAAGAGGAGATTGGAAACAATGGGGATTGACTTTACCGGAGATTGTTGATGTTTTGCGTAAATATGGCATACTTGAAGAAGCGGAACAGCCATTCAATCTTCTTTCAAAAGACAGAGATTTTCTCGCCCAGTATTCTAATTATCCAGATTTAACAGAAAAAGCGAAAAAGCATATTGGCGGAGCAAGATTTTGGGTTGATGGTCCGTATACTTTCTTTGATAATTGTCGTTCAGTTTTATGGCAGAATAGATTGGATAATCTTGTTATATTGGTTGGAGCGGAATGGCACGAAGAATGGTCGCTTGCCAGCAATGGAATAATTACAGTTCAAAATTACAATCCAAAAAGCCAATGGTTCGGACACGCTTTTGTTTTTATAGATTTCAAACAAATAAACGGAGAGGATTTCTTAATCGCTCAACTTTCAAATGGAGAAGAGTTTGGAGATAAAGGATTATTTTATTTCAGCAGAGAAGTTGTTAATTCAAACGCATTTAGATTTGGCGGAGTAGTGGTAAAGGATTACGACCCAGAACTTGCGAAAAAACAATGGAACATTATGGCAAAGATTTTAGATTTAATATATAGAATTGTAAAACTAATGAAAGAAGGAAAAAAAGAGGAAACTCCTGATATTGAAGAATTTCTCGTTGAAGAAGCGGTTAAAACACCTGAAAAGGTTTCAAGAATTAAAGATTGGGCGAAAGCGATTGAAATAGAAGAATCAAGTAAACCGCCAAAGAGTTCAGACAGAAATAGAAGAAACAATAATTGCGGCAATCTTAAAGCATCAAATTTAATTCAATCGTTTGAAGGTTATCTTTCAAAAGATTTAGATAATTTTGCCATATTCAAAGATTATAATTCTGGATTTAACGCTTTATGTAAATTTTTAACTTTGGCGGCGGAAAACAAATTAGTTCCTTATAAGAACGCCAGAACGCTTTATCAATTTACAAAAGTATATGCTGAACCGCCAAATGATAATTATGTCAAAAATGTCGCTCTTGCTTTGAAGGTAATAAATATAAATGCTGATATTTCAACTTTACTATGAAAGACATTGTTTTTGCGATTATTGTTTCAATTTTTTGGATAGTTATAGTTTCAATAGCAATGAAATTTATATGGGAATAATAAATTATATTAAAGACAAATGGCGTGGAAGTGAATTGGGTGGAATAAAAAGAAGTTCAAAGTGGTCATCGGTCAGAAAACAATATCTTAAATTAAATCCTAATTGTGCCGTTTGCGGAAAGGAAAATAGATTTTTGAAATCCAATGAGATACATCATTGTATTCCTATATTTTGGGATAAATCTTTAGAATTACAAGAATCAAACCTTATAACATTATGTCCTGAACATCATTTCTTATTTGGGCATTTAATGGACTGGAAATCTTTTGCAAAAGATGTTAGGATTGATAGTGAAATATGGAAGAAAAAAATACAAGACAGACCAAAGAAAAATGTAATTTCTGTAATAAATTTATAAGGTTTGATAATAAAATTGGCGTATGTCGTAATCATAGGTTGTTATCTTTAATATTTCGTCAACAAAACAGAGACAATTATCATAATAATATAGAAGAAAATAGAAGAAAAAATAGAGAATACGCAAAAAAGTTTAGAAAAAAGAAACAAATTTATGATAAAAATTATCGTAAATTAAATGGGAAAAAAATTGATACGAGAATTAAAAAATGGAGAAAAGAACGAAAAAAATATGACTCACTTTTCAAACTGAAATTTCTTCTTCAATCTCGTATTAACCATATTTATTGTGCTCTTAAATATAAAAAGAAAAATAGAACAATGGAATTAGTTGGATGTGATTTACAAACATTAAAAGAATATATTGAAAAACAATTTAAAGAAGGAATGACTTGGGAAAATCACGGATTTTATGGGTGGCATATAGACCATATAATTCCATTAGGAACAGCCAAAACCGAAGAAGAAATGATTAAACTTTGTCACTATACAAATCTTCAACCATTATGGGCATTAGAAAATTTAAGAAAAAGTAAAAAAATAATGAAGATTGAAAATCGTCCTTAGTAGTTTATCCCCAATTTGGGATTGAAAGGTCGCAAAAAACAAGATATAATTAAAATATGGGAAGATTAAAAGGTGGAATACCTTGGAATAAAAATAAAAAGGGATTACAAATTGGTAGAAAAATAACTGATAAAGAAAAAGAAAATCTTAGAAAAAGAATGAAAGAAAATAATCCTATGAAAAATCCTGAAATTGTTGATAAGGTTAAAAAAAAATTATTAGGAAGAAAATTACCACTTGATGTAATTGAAAAATTAAAAGGACGAAAGCCGTGGAATAAAAATTTAAAAGGATATATGGCTGGTGAAAAACATTATAACTGGCAAAGTGGTAAATCTTTTGAACCTTATGGATTAGAATTCAATAAAGATTTAAAAGAAGTAATCAGAAATAGAGATAGGAGAAAATGTTTTATTTGTGAAAAAACAGAATTGGAAAATAATAAAAAGTTAGATTGTCATCATATAGATTATAATAAAAGAAATAGTAATCCTAATAATTTAATTTCTTTATGTAGAAGTTGTCATATAAAAACGAACAATAAAAAAGAAAATTGGAGAAATTTTTTTAAAATTTATAAATAAAGGTCGTTAAATAATATAATTAAACTTAAATGCAACGATATTCTACAGAACAAGCGGCGAACATAGCAGTTTTAATCGGTTTTGCTCTTAATTATTTTAACTTAAATATCAGTAGCGAAGAAACAACAGGAGTTATTTCAGCAGTAATGATTTTAGGCGGCATTGTTTATTCTTGGTATAAGCGCTATCAGAGAGGAGATATTTATTTATCAGGTATAAGAAAATAAAATTTGGCTGGGATGTGCGAGTTAATACGGCATTCTGGCAAAAATAGATATAGCAATTTTCAAAAAGACCAAAATTATATTATACTTTTATAAATTGTCTTTATTTTGAAAATGTTGCGACAAGAAATTTTAATGGTTTCTTGTTTATATTTATTTTTATTTAAAATAAATATAAATAATAAACTATTATGAAAAGGAGATTTAAGTATACAGAGGAAACAAGAAAGAAAATAAGTCAAATAATGATGGGGAATAGAAATGGTAAGAATAGTTTATTTCAAAAAGGGAATAAAATAAATGTAGGTAAAAAACGTTCCGAAGAAACAAAAAAGAAAATCAGTGAAGCAAATAAGGGTAAAAAGCGTTCAAAAGAATTCAAGAAAAGAATGAGTGAAATTCATAAGGGTAAAAAATTTTCTTCAAGATTAGGGATTAAACATTCAAAAGAAACAAGAAAAAAAATGAGTAAAGCTCGTAAGGGAGAAAAACATTGGAATTGGCAAGGCGGAATTTCATTTGAAGAATACGGGATAGATTGGACTGATGATTTAAAAGAAAGTATAAGAAAAAGAGATAATTATATTTGTAATTTATGTGGTATTCATCAAGATGAATTAGATGGTCGCCATAAAAAATTAGATATTCATCATATTGATTATGATAAATATAATTTAAATCCGAATAATTTAATTACACTTTGTAGAAATTGTCATATGAAAACTAATTATAATAGAAAATATTGGATTGAAAAATTTGGATAATTGCGGCAAGAAACTTCGGTTTCTGCTTTGGGAGAGATTGATGATTCTAAAACGAATCTTACTTTTGGAGAGTAGTCGCTTCAAAAGGACACATTACGCTGGTCGCAAGCCCAACAATGTCAGATTTGACTGACAGGGTTTATGGAGAATTAGACTTTTCTCTTCAAAACATAAACTAAAAAATCTCTTTCAAAGCAGGAATCTAAATTATGATAAAATTTTTTATAATTTTACCAATAGTTTTTACAAATTTAATAAGTTTGCTTCCGGAAAAAGAAGTGATAATTCCAGAAAGGACGATTGTTTTTGAAGCGGAAATAACCGCTATAAACGCCCCTATACAGGGGTTTAAGCCGATAATGTGGGCTGATGAGAAGCCAAAATGTAAAATAGAAATAGAAGATAGAATTACGACTTGCGGCTATTTTGATAAAGAAAAATTTGATTGGTCTAAAATTAAGAATGAAGAAATTATAAAAAAACTTATTAAGTGTGAATCAAATTATCAAATAGTTAGTCGTCCAGATTCAGATGGAATAATATCAGACGGAATACTTCAATTTCATAGAGGAAAAGACGATAAAATAGAAACTGGAACTTGGGGAGAATGGTCAAGAGAATCGGGAATACAAGGCGACCCGATGAATCCAGAGAAAGCGATTGAAATGGCTGATTTTGCGATTGACCACGGAAAATTATCGCATTGGTCTTGCGCTTATATTACTGGATTATTGAAGAAATGAAAAGAAGTCGCACTACAATCGTTTTATAGCCGTTGACAACGACTATCAACATAATGTATAATTAGGGGGTATGAAACAGGAAATAGACGGCAAAGTATCCCAAAAACGATGTATAGAATGCCGACGGAGGTTCGGCAAATCTAAAATGTTTTGGAAAAGGAAATTTTGTTCTGAAAAATGTCGCAATAAAGCACATAAAAATAGAGTTAAAATAGCTTATGAGGAATATAAAAAAAGAATTTAAAATATGAAATATTTAAAGTATTTAAAATATATATTAAAACATAAATGGTATGTAATGATTGAGTGCTTTAAAAATGGCTTGATTTGGAGAGGATTGATGCATGATTTAAGTAAATTTCTGCCAAGTGAGTTTATTCCTTATGCGAATTTCTTTTATGGGAATAATAAAGATATTAAAAGGGGTAGAAATTCAACTGGATATTACAAGCCGACTGACACAGGTGATAAAAAGTTTGATTTTGCTTGGCTTTTACACCAAAAAAGAAATAGACACCATTGGCAATGGTGGATTTTACCGGAAGATAAGGGTGGAGTTAAAATATTATCCATACCAGAACCTTATTTAACCGAAATGCTTTGCGATTGGATAGGAGCAGGAAAAGCACAAGGACATTTTTCTCCGAAAGATGATTATTTATTAGAAACAAGAAATTGGTGGAATGCAAATAATCATAAAATGCAATTACATCAAAATACAAGATTATATTATGAAAGAATTTTGAAATTATAAATTAAAAGCAAGAAGCACATTAAAAACTAAATATGAAAGGAGGTGCGATATGTTAATTGCTTGGTGTAGGAAAAAACACAAGAAAATACCAAATGGGAAAGTAGACCATTGGTGTATGCGGGTTTATTGTCGGCATTTGAAATTCAAAACAGAGAGGAGGCGCTATGGAAAAGTTAAGAGTGGTTCTGGCAATAATTTGCCCTTCGTGTAAAAGGGTAAAAAAGAACAAGGAATGGATTTATTTGACGGCGGCAGATTGGCTACGAATACGGCAAAAGTATGTCATAGATGAAAGCCAATCTTTTTGCCCTGATTGTCAAAAATTGGGAGGTGGTGATTATGCTATTTAGAATAATTCTATTGACTTTACTGCTTTTGTTGTTCGCCATCGCTATCTTTGCCGCCGAACCGGCCGCAGAACCATTCTGTCCGACAGAATATCAGTATATTTTGAAATATCCTGTTGTGGCGGAAACTACTTGCGACAGCGGAAAGGAAAAAGAATATCCCTGCGAAATTAGAGTGGCAATGGGAGAAAAAAAGAATGTGATTTTTCTGGTGGTCTATGACAAGAAAAAAGAAAAGGTTATCTATATCAGCGTCAATGAGTTGTTTTTGGGAGAGGGAATGGTAATTTTTGATGTCCGGACGCAGTTATGATGCTGATGTAACATATGTTACTATACAAAGGGGGGTTAAATTAGATTAATCCCCCATTTTTATTAAAAAATCGCCTCCTTTCGGTTGGGCGAGAAAAAATGCTGTTTTTTGCTTTCAGAGTGCTACTCTGCGCTATAATAATATACCTATTTGACAAATAAGTCAAGAAGAAGCAATTAACAGATTGTCCACTTTTGAAGTTTGTAAAAGGATAAAAAATAGTTTATTATATTTTTATGGGACGAAATATATTTTCAAAAGAACAGGTGGAAGAAATTCGCAAATTATACAAAGGCGGATTGTCTTCGGTGAAACTCGGAAAAATGTTTAATTGCGACCATACGACAATTTTATCAAATATCGGAACATTAAAAAGAAAATTAAAACACATACAGCCAACACATAAACAGCCTTATGCGAAAAAACCTGTTGCGTTAAAACCGCAATTAGGTTATGATGAAATAAAATTAAAACAAGAAAGTAAAAAGTTTATTAGAAATGAAGTGGGCGAATTGATTGAAGTATTGACTTTATAAAAAGAATTATGATATAATTGGAATATATGAAGATTGGCTATCTCATATTATCTTAATTTAAGATAGGGTAAGGAGTAATCCGCTCATAGCCAAATGAATAATAATTATATTCGTAAAATTCAATTTTTTGGTTGGACGAAAAGAAGATACCGAGAAATCCGTCCACTTGTTAAAAGATTAGAAAAAAAGGAAATAAAAAGGGTATTGACTTTATAAAAGTTTTGCCTTATAATTTTAAAAATTAAATACCGCTAATGCGGGGGACAAGTTAGCAAGTTAAAGTTCCCTGCGGGACTTGTGCCATTAATGAGAGCAATCTTAAAGATGGTGCTTGTCCCATAGGGAATTTTTTTATGGAAAAAATATCAAAAGAATATAAATTAAAAAAAAGTAGAATATATACCCGAGAACAATCACTTTGCGAGGAAATCTGGCTTTGGCTTAATAAAAAATTGCCATTTTCAAGAATTATGCGTATTATTAAAGAAAAAGGAATAACAGCAACTTATATGATTTACAATGAAATAAAACAATCTAATCCGAGAAATCGTTTATCATTATTTATTTGGAAAGTGAAAAACGAGAAAGTTGAAATTTTAGATAACAAAAAAGAGACGAGTTTTTAATTCGTCTCTTTTTAATTGTCCGAAACGTCCGCCCGATTAACTTTTTAGAAAATCAGCATTCCAGACAATTTTCTTTAACAATATAAGTTTATCAAATAAAGAACGGATTGTCAATAGCCCGCCGCTACGAACTGGGGAAACCCTTATGAAGAAGAACGGGAAGCTATTAGGCAATATCTTATCTTAAAAACAGCATTGAAACCGAAAGGTCAAGAAATTTTTAAGAATAAATAAGAAACGGACATCACAAGGATTAGATAATTAGGAAAACTAATCCCTTTCTGTTATCCCGCCAGACAGAAGAGCTTTACTTACAAACTTATGTTATTAAAGAAATAAATACTAACGCTTTGACTCCTCTTTATTACGAGGAAGATGGCGGGATATAGAAGAAATAGAAAATATATTCGGGCAAAAATTAATCTGTAAATTAAAAAATTATAACAAAATATGCCAGTAGGAATTTATCAAAGAACAGAATATCATAAAAATAGATTAAGAGTTCCACATAAAGGTTCAGGAGTTTATCAAAGAACAGAAGAACATAAACAGAAATTAAAAGTTTCTCGTAAGGGTAGTGGAATTTATATAAAAACAGAAGAACATAGAAGAAAATTAAGTGAAAAAAATAAAGGGAAAAATAAAGGAAAAAATAATTCAAATTGGAAAGGCGGAATAACAAAAGAAAATTTTAAAATAAGAAATTCATTAGAAATAAAATTATGGCGAAAATCAGTTTTGGAACGAGATAATTTTACTTGCCAAAAGTATGGAATAAAAGGAGGAAAATTACATTCTCATCACATAAACAATTTTGCCGATTTTTCAGAATTGAGATTTGCCATAGACAATGGAATTGCTTTATCAGATAAAGCACATTGGGAATTTCATCATATTTATGGTCGTAAGAATAATACGAAAGAACAATTAGAAGAATTTTTAGGCAACAGGGTAGTAGTGAAAAATTAAAACTATGAAAAGAAAATCTAAAAATCCAGAATTAAAAGATTTTCGTTTAATTCCAAAAACGGCAGGGGTGATATTGGGCGGAATATGGATTAAAAATGATAATTCAGAATTGAAAATAAAAATAGCGTGGTTAGACGGATTTTATAGTTTTCGGCCATTAAAAGAAAACGAAAAAAGTTTATGAATTTACCTATAAATAAAATAATAATAGAACGAAAATGGGCGATGCCATCAGCTTGGACATTCACCATAAAACCGATAAAAGAATTATTGAAAGAAGAAATGAATTTAAATAAAGAAATTTGGTTAGACCCATTTGCTGGTTTAAATAGTCCGGCACAATATAGAAATGATTTAAATAATAATACTAACGCGCAAGACCACGAAGATGCTCTTGAATGGTTAAAAAAAAGAAAAGAAGCAGATGGGATATTGCTTGACCCGCCATATTCATTAAGACAAGTTTCAGAACATTATAAAAAAGCAGGAATTAAAATAACAGGGTGGCATACTTCAATGGCGTGGGGTTCAAGAATTAAAAATGAAGTGGCAAGAATTATTAAACCCGGTGGTAAGGTAATCTGTTTTGGTTGGAATTCTATGGGGCTTGGTAAAAATAGAGGATTTAAGATGGAACGAATACTTTTAGTAGCTCACGGAGGAAGTAAAAACGATACAATTATAACCGTAGAAAGAAAATTATGATGGATTTTATAGTCGCAATCCCGAAAACCTTATTTTAACCCAAAACCGCCTAAAAAGTTATTCACAGGTTGTTCACAGTTGGGCTATTGCTTTTTTATAATTAGTTTAATAATATGTTAATATGGCAAGTAAAGATAAATTAAATAAAAAACAAATTTTAGCTATTCCGCGATTATTAAAAAAGAATACTATTGGCGGGGTGGCAAAAAAATATAATGTTTCGTGGCAGGCAATTTGGTATTGGATAAATAGATTAAGAAAAAAAGGAATAAAGGTTGAAACAAGAAAATCTGGGTCAGTTTCAAAGATATTTTAAAAGGTCGCCAAAATAAAACAAAACAATGATGAAGAGATTGAATTAAATGCGGACGGAAGCGAAAGAACAGAAAAAGACGAATTAAGAAATCGTTATGGAATATAAAGGTCGGTAAATAAACTAAAACTAAAATGAAACAAGAAAAAAGAACATACGGATATAATCTATCAGAAAAAAAAGAGGACATAACTCGTTGTATTCAATCAGTTTCTGAACAAGGTCGATATGGTTCATTTCATTCACATCAATGTTTTCGTAAAAGAGGATTTGGGAAAGATGGACTATATTGTAAACAACATTCTAAATTTAAATTTAATTCTTGATTAACAAAACTATGAAAAACAATAAATACGAATTTGCCGAAATAGACGGCTTAACCTATCTCAAAGCAAAATTAAAAAAAGTAAAAAAAGAAGAAAGTTTTTTGAGAGCAATTTTGGCGGGAGTTCTTTTGATGATTGGTCTTGGATTGATATTTTTAATCGGGATAGGTATTGATAATAAATAATATGCCAAATAAAGGATATAAGCAGATAGAAGAACATAAAAGAAAATTAAGTGAGATAAAAAAGAGAAATCCTGTTAAATTTTGGTTAGGCAAAAAAAGAAGTAAGGAAACAAAAAAGAAAATGAGTAAAAATAATAGAAGATTTTGGTTAGGTAAAAAACATTCCGAAGAACATAAGCGAAAGTTAAGTGAAACTCATAAAAAATTCTATCAAGAAGGGGGTAAATCGTGGAATATAGGTAAGAAATTATCCGAAGAACATAAGAAAAAGATGAGCGAAAGTCAAAAAGGTAAAAAACATCCACATTCCGAAGAAACAAAACGAAAAATAAGTTTAGCAAATAAAGGCAGAATTATATCAGAAGAATGGAAAAAGAAAATGAGTTTAGCTCAAAAAGGTGAAAAAAGTCATTTATGGAGAGGCGGAGTAAATCCAGAAAACGATACGATTAGAAAAAGTATTGAATTTCGTTTATGGCGTGAGGCAGTATTTGCGAGAGATAATTGGACTTGCCAAAAAACAGAAATTAAGGGTGGAAAATTACATCCTCATCATATTCAGAATTTTAGTCAATTTCCTGAATTAAGATTTGCTATTGATAATGGAATTACTTTATCAGAAAAAGCACACAAAGAATTTCATAAAAAGTATGGGATTAAAAACAATACGAAAGAACAAATAGAGGAATTTATAGTATTACAATAAATATATGAAAAAAGAAACAAAGGTCGGTAAAAATTAATTACAGAGTGGAGTGTGTGAGTTTTAAGTAATTAATTCTCATACATTCCACCCTTACAAAAAAATGAAAACTTATGAATTAAAATCGACACAAAATAAAGATTTATTTCGTGTGGTGGATAGAAAAGGTAATTGGAATAATTACTTTATAAAAAGCAAAAATAAATATGTCCGTTCGGTTAATTTTATTCTTGATAATGGATATACGAAGGGTATTAGATTTGTTAAATGGTTAAAAACAAAATCAGAAGAAGAAGCTGATAAAATCTTAAAAGAAACCGGCGAGCGCGGCGATAGAATTCATCAGTTTGTCGCAAGATTGTTTATATTACAGGGAAAAGCTGATAGATATACTTCCGTATTGGCGGAAGATAATTTGACCGAAGTCCAGTTAAGCGATGACGAGTGGGACGCAGTGCTGGCATTTCAGGAGTTTTGGAACAGACACGACAGCTCGTTAATCGCTTCGGAATATCCAATTTATAATCTTAAATACGGATATGCCGGAACGCTTGATATAGTTATGCGATTGAATAAAGAATGCGGAATAAAAACTTGTAAATGTAAGGATTATATCAAGAAAATCGGATTGATTGATATTAAAAGCGGCGGAGGGATTTATTCTTCTTACGGGGCGCAACTCGCCGCTTATGGAATGGGTCAAAATTTTAAGGAGATTTTAGGAAAAAATAAAATTGGTTATACGGCGGTATTGAGAATAGGAACAAATCATAAAACTACCGGAGGTTATGAATTTGGGCCGTATAATTCGCAGGAAACAAAAACGCATTTCAAAGAATTTTTATCGGCAATGACGATTTGCGATGCGGAATATAAGCCGTTTAATCCAGAAAAAGAAATACAAGATATACAAGAAAATATAAATCTTGAAATAAAACAAGAAACGCTGGTTGAGACACCAAAAAAGGTCGCCATTAAAAAATCTAAAAAAGATAATGCCTAATATAAAATTTGAATCGGAATGGTTAAAAGCCGGCGTCAATGTCATTAAAGGCGATAAAATCAGATTTTTAGACGCGGGGACGCAGGATAAAGATAAAAGATGGGTATTTACCGTTGCGGTGATAAGCGGAAAAAGCGGCAATGTAAGGGCTCAAAAGAAATTTTCGTTGAATAAGGTTAATTTTAACGCTATTGCTTCTTTTTATAGCGGGAATAGCGATGCTTGGATTGGCAAAGAAATGACAGTTGATGTAAGGATTGTTGATAATCCTCGCACTGGCGAAGGGGTTCAAGCTGTAAGATTGATAGGACAGAATGATATTGTTAATAATGAGTTAGATGAATTAGCTGAAAATGAAGAAGGCGAGAATTTTCTTGAATAGTAAAATTCGGGGCGTTGGTAATAAAATCAACGCCCCAATGAATAGCGCATAAAGAATTTCACAAAATATATGGGAGGAAAAACAATATCAAAGAACAGATTGAGGAGTTTATAATAGTTTATGGCAAAAAGTAATTCCATAAAGAAATTAAGAAAAGAAGCAGATAAAATTTTTCAGCAAAGGTGTATGGATAGCGAATTGTGCGAATTATGCGGAAAACAAGCATATTGTTGTCATCATATAATCGCGAAATCTTTATCAAATAGATTAAGATACGAGTTGAGAAATTCTATTAAAGTTTGTATGGGTTGCCATAATTGGATACACAGCAGGGCAGACCCCGCAATCTTTCAAAAGATTAGAAAAGTAAAGGGCGAAAAAATAATGAATTGGCTTGAAAAAACAAGAAGAGAACCAGTAAAAATAAATAAACAATACTACGAAAATGTCATTATCAATCTTCAAAACGATAACAGAATACGCGAAAGAAATAATGGAAAACAAGAATGTCCCTACTAAATTGGCGGATATTCATTTGGAAATTGCCGCAAAATATGCTTTTTTATCGGATATTTATAAGGATGTTCAAATAGAAAAAGCCCAATTTTGGGTAATAAAAGAAGCTGGCGATAAACCATTATCCGATACAGCAGTGGAAGCAAAATGGCGACAAACAGAAGGCGGTTTGAAAGAATTAAGGTTAAAATATGAAATGCGAGGATTAGAAAAGTTAATGTCAGCGATTAAAAGTTCAATAGTGGTAAGTAGTTTTGAAACTAAAAATATGTTTTAGTATGAATATAACTATTAAAAATTTTGAAAAACCTACGCACGAAACAGACGGCAAGTATTGGATAAATTTACAAATAGAATATGTTAAAAGAGTAAAGACGGCAAAAAAATTTATTGTTATTAAATTGCCGCAAGGATTTTGCCAACCAGTTAATCCAAATAATTTGCTAAAATATGGCAAAAAAACAGAAGCAGTTTATCTTTATCCAAACAATCCAATGAAATTAGTCGGGCAGTATTATGAATTATTCAACGAGGGAATACAGGAACGAATAAAATTTGACCCGTATTTCTTTGAAAATTTATGACAAAAGAAAATAAAATCTGGGTAAAAATTCAATGGTTATTTGCGAGATTTCTATTTAAGATTGGATTGATAAATAGAATATTAAAAGATTTGATTTTTAGATAAAAAAGAGTTATAATTAAATAAAATTATGAAAACATATTGGTTAATAGATAAAACTTATGGGCGTCTTAAGAGATTTAATATATCATCTGCTGAATTTTTTGCGAGAAAATTAAAAAATTACAAAAAGAAAAATAAACTATTTAATAATTTAGATATTGTTAAATTGGATAAAAATTATAAAATTAAAGAAGTATTATGATTACTTTATAATTAAACTATGAAAGAAGTATTAAAAACAATCCAAAAATAGCAAAAAAACAACGATGTTATTTTTTATGGAGTATTTGTTGAATTTAATAAAAAAGGAGATGTAAAAAACGACAAAATAATCGCTTATGGCGATAGGAAAACCCTCAACATTTCATTAAAAGAATTTAATAAGATGTTTAAAGAAGATAAAAACGAGTTCATAAATTGGTGATATGAAAAATTTTATTAAGAAATTACTATAAAATGGCCGGTAAAAAAAACAAAGACAAACGACAAATAGATTTTTTGGCATATTATCTTAATCCTAAAAGTCCGACATTTAGCAACGCTTATCAAAGCGCCAAGAAAGCGGGTTATACTCACGAATACGCCAATAGCATAACGGCCTTGGCTCCGGAATGGCTATCAGAAGCAATGGGGAATCAAAAAATGGTTAAGAAAGCCGAGAAAAATCTTGATGAATTTCTTGATTTTAATAACAAAGATAAAGATAAATTAAAGATTAAAGCTGATATAAGTAAATTTGTAGCGGAAAGATTAAATAAAAATAGATGGAGTCAAAGACAAGAGCATACCGGCAAAGACGGAACAGATTTATTTAAGCCCAGCAAAGAAGAACAAGATAAAATCAATCAAGTATTTAATGAATAGAGAAGAATGGTTGAAAAAACTACAAAGCAGTAATGCTCCGTTAAAATATCCCGAAATAGACGCTAAAATAAGACAGCACATAAAAGATAAAGGAAACATAGTGAGTGTAGAAGGCGCGTTTGGAGATACTTTCAGAAATATGGCCTATGTGGAAGAATATATTAAAACCGATAAGGGTATTCAAACAAAGTTTTACGGATGTTCAATCTTATTTAAAGGCGATTTAAAGCGAGAAACTATTGATAGCGTGGCGACAAACAAAAGAGTTTTAATCGCTACGATTGAATTGGTATTAAAATATAAATATCAGCTAATAATAGGTTTATTTTTTTGGAAAACGATATTAAGAAATTTAGTGGATTGGTATATTCAGATTTTTGAGGTGGATTTAGGAAAAAAAACTTATGTTAATTTAGACGATTTTTCTTCTTTGTCGCGAGAGATAATAAGAGTCGGGATTGAATGCGCCGAAAAAATACCCTTAAATAAATATCCATTAAGCCGATATGATAGTAGGGAATATAGAGTTGATGTAAAAAGATTGTTTTGGTGTTTAGGGACGATTATTCAAAGTGATTTTGCTTATTATTGGCGTATTCAGGATTTTTTAAGCAATTTTCAAAAAACAAAAAATATCCGCAAAGAAATGAATAGATTGTTTAATTTGGCGATAGAAAGAGAAAATCAAATTAAAGAGAAGATAATTATATTAAAAAGATTTATAATGCTGATTTTATTATTTCCACCATTTAGAAAAATGGTTGAAATATATTTTAATAAACTTGATATGAATAGAATAAAACCCGATGAAGAAGATTTATACTGGGCAGGAAGAAGACAAGGTTATAATTTCGGAGGAATATCTTATAAAGATAGATTAGAAGAGATTGAGTGGATAGATAAAGAAAACGGGCATATTATTATACAATAAATGAAAATGGATAAGATAATAAAAAAGATTGGAAATAAATATATTGGTGGCGCTTTTATAAAAGAAGGAGCAAGAGTTATTATTATACAAACCAATAAACATAATTTAAGAATTAACGCGGTAAAAGAACTTAAAAAGAACATTAAGGATTACTTTGAACAAAATCTTAAATAAAACAATTCTTGAAACTTTGAATAGCGGTTTAATGTCGCAGATTCGGATATTGTTTTCTTTTAATCAAGATAATGACATTGAGTTAATAAGAAAAAAGTTTTTTTATTGGAGTAGGTATTTTTTTCCGAATTATTTTGAAAGTAAAGACGCTGATTTTCATAGGAAAATAGATGAGGGAAATATTGGAGTTTATCTGAATGGCGATAGTTTTTTGGATATTATATTTCGTGGCGGTTCAAAAACTACGAGAACGAAGTTATTTATAGCGTTTGCGATAGCCAACGATGAAAGCCATTATAGGAAGTATTTTAAAACTCTTTCAAAAGACAGCAAAAATTCAAAACAGATAACGACCGATGTTTATAATATGTTGATTTCACGAAGAGTAAGGGCGTTATATCCTGAAATCTTTGAGAAAACAACGGAAAAAAGAGAGGAAACAATGACGAGTTTTACTACGGCAACCGGTATTAAAATGACGGCTGATAGCGTGGGAACTGACCAAAGAGGCGATATTCAAGATGAGAGCCGACCAGATTTTATTTTAATGGAAGATTTTGAAACAAGATTATCGCTTATGTCCGCCCAGATTACGCATAAAATTTGGGAGAATATGGAAGAAGCCAAAACAGGATTAGCAAAAGACGGCGGAATAGTGTATAATTCAAATTACATATCAGAAAGAGGAAATACGCATAAATTAGTTCAGAAAATTAAAAATCAAATAATCATTCCGATAGAGAGGAACGGCGAATCGACTTGGGGCAGATATACAAAAGACGATATAGCGAAAATTAAAAAAGACACGGAAGATTATGAGGGGGAATATCTTTGTAAGCCTTCGGCTGGCAAAGATGTTTATTTTGACAGGGAAAGCGTTGATAAGCAGATACCAAAACAGCCGATTGATGAAGTGGCGGGATTAAAGATATTCAAGAAATATGACCCCTCGCATAGAATTGGAAGCGGACACGATGTTGCGGCTGGCGTAGGATTAGATAGTTCAACAAGCGTATTTATGGATTTTGATTGTTATCCGATACAAGTAATTGCCACATATAAAAATAATGAAATCAAACCCGATGCTTTTGCTTATGAAATAGCAAGGCAGGCAAAAAGATTTGGTGAAAATTATGTCGCTGTTGAAAAAAATTACGGAAGCACGATTGACATTTTAAAAACTATTTATCCGACAAGTAAAATTCATAAAACAGAACGAGCACCGAAAATAGTGTTTCAAGCTCCGACTGAATATGGATTTGAAACAAATTCGGCAACTAAACCGTCAATGATGACCGCTTTATCGCAGGCCATAGAAAACGGATTGATTGAATTAAACGACTCTGATTTAATTGCCGAAGCAAGAGGATATACGCTCGGCGATTTGATGGATAAAGAAGTTGACGCAAGATTAACAACGAGACATTTTGATTTATTGGTGGCTTGCGCCATTGCTTTTCAAACTAACAGATTTATTAAAAAGCCCGAAAAAACAATATATAGTCAAATAGATTCCAAAGAAAAATCAAATCAATCAAGATGATAATTCTTAAAGAATATCCGCAAAATTATGAATTGATAAAAGCGAAATTTAAATTGAAAGAAGGAGTTGTTTTTACATTCGGGGAAATAATATATAATCCTTCGGGAAATGTAATTAGTTATCCGCTTTATAAACACGAAGAAAATCACAGCAAACAGCAAGGAGATAATCCTAATAAATGGTGGAATAGATACCTTCAAGATGATTCATTCAGATTAAGTCAAGAAATACCGAGTTATCAAATTCAGTATAAAGAATATAAAAAAGTTGTTAAAGATAGAAATAAGTTGTATATTATTTTAAGAAAACTGGCGGAAGATTTGAGCGGAGATTTATATGGAAATCTTTTATCGTTTGATGAGGCGATTAAAGCGATAAAAAATGAAAAACTTTATGAATTTAGGGTTTGACAAGTTAGTTCAAATTATTAAAATAATAATAGGCATAATCGGTTTGGGGATTTTGTATAAGATATATCTTGTCTTGACTTATTTTTTATGCTATAATGTAAATATGAAAAAACTAATTAAGAAAAAGGTTGTAGAAAAACCAATTTTAAAAAAGCCCAAAGAGCCAATAAAAGAAATTCCTAATAGTTTGTATTCAGTTTCTTTAAACATTTTTGGCAAGGAAACAAAATACGAAGGTAATACTTTATTTGAGATATTTGATATGATTAAACCGGACACATTAAGGGGTAAGGCGATTTTAATTGTAAAAAAAGAAGGGTTAAAATCGGAAATAATATTAAAACCATTTCAATTAAAACGATTGATGTTTTCCGATGCTTTTAGGCAAATTTTAAATAAACGCATTAATTTATTATTAAAATGAAAGACATAGATTTAATTTTAGATGATAGTGAAATACTGGCTATTCAGATGTTTTTTGATAATCAAAAGCAATTTCAAGCCGTTAAAAAGGTTTTATTGTGGGAGATTTATCAAAATGGAACACTTAAAAAGGGCGAAAATCCTAATCCTTTAAGAAATTCCTTTATGGGAGTCGCGATGACTGCCGATGACCCGCTTAAAATAGGCCAAAGAGTTATGGCTATGGCGGAAGGGATAAACTTTTTAGAATTGGGATTTAAGCAATTATCTAAATATTCAAAAAAAGAAGAAAAAATAGGAGATAATGCGAACCAAGCGCGCTGAAAGGTCGTTAATGGAAATAGATTTATGAAAAATAATATAATTTTAGCAACTATAACGGCAATAATAGTAAGTTTGATATTTGTATTTATTATTATATCCGAAGAGGAAAAATTCGGGGAAATATCCGGTAATTCAGCATTAGGGACTAATTCAACTCTTACTGCTACAACTACCGCTAAATTATGGTTGGCGGGAGCGAGCAACGCTCAATTTAGAAGTTTTAGCAATGTTGGCGTTTATGATGCTTGGCTTTCAGCGACAACTACTAATTTAGTCGCGGATTATGGATTATGGTTAAAAGCGTCTTCAACTTTAATTTTAAGCGGAGATAGTTTATATACCGGCGCAATTTATGGAATTGGAACAGGAACGACAACAATTAGTATTTTACAGATTTAAAATAAATAAATAATTAGAAAACTCTTGTAAATTTGGTAGAGCTATTCGTGCTTCCAAAGATTTCTTACAAGAGTTTTTTTTGGAAGCAAGAATGGCTCTACCAATAGAGCTTTTTTGTAAAAGGTCGATTAAAAAAGATAAAATGAAATGATTAAAAATATAGCGATTATAGTATTAGCGGGAGCTGTTTTATTGGTAAGCGGTCTTTATTTAATGAGGCCAGTTCAATATGTGCCATTTGGAGCTTCACCCGGTCCGACTCATACCAACGATGAGCAATTTTTAGCGGAAACAAGAATCAATATGCCGAGACAGACCGGTTCTGTTCTTAATATGGCTTCATCGGCGGTTGCGACTTTAACGGCGGCTCAAGTTTGCGATAATTCGGTTGTTCAAAAAGGGGATTGGGCGGGGATTGCTTCATCTACAGCGATTGTTAATTTACCGACAGCGGCTTCTTTATTTGCCGATTGTCTGACGACTAATGGGGATAGATTTAGTATTTTATTTAGGAATACCAACGCAACGGCTGGCTCTTCAACTTTAATTGTTGCTGGGGCATCAACTACTCTTGTTGGGGTAGATAGCAACGCGGATGTAATTAACGGAGTAAATGAAGCGGTTATTAATTTTATTAGATATTCAGCGACTGAATTGGTCGCCGATATAAGAGAAATAACAGCGGCTGACTAATTTACGGAGTTATACCTCTCGTTAAAAAGGTTTTAACAGTTATCACTCTGGGATAAAAGTGTTTATGGGCTTATTATTATCCCAAAAAACATAAATAATTCCCATTATCATTTATGGCAAATAATGAATTAGATTTAGAGGTTGAGTCAGTTGAAGACATTGTTGAAATAAAAAACGATGAAGGAATTGACACAACCGACTGGAAATCTTTGGCTTTAAAAAATCAAGGTATTGCGAAACGTTTTAAGACCAAACTTGAAAAAGTAAAGGAATTAAAACAGCAAGAACTTGAAAAAAAGCCAGAAATTCCAGAAAAAAAGGAAAAAGATAGTTTTGATTACGCAGAATTAGCTTATCTTGAAGGAGCAAGAGGTATTACCGAAGAGGAAGACCAAAATTATATTCTTCAAGAAGTAAAAACTACGGGAAAAAACCTCAAAGAAGTTGTAAACTTTAATTATATTAAAGAGAAACTTCAAGAGAATAAGGAGGCAAGAATTACTAAAAATGCTCTTCCACAAGGAGGTAATCGGGGAACTTCTAATAAAGATTTAGATTATTGGGGAGCTCAAATTGCCAGCGGAAAAGCTAAACTTTCGGATATTCCGGATAAAAACCTTCGCAGAGAAGTGCTTAATAATCGGATTAAAACCGAACAAGATAAAAGTAAATTTGCTCCTGATTCCGTAGTAATAGGTTAATTCTAAGTCGGCGTAGTCATAAATTAAAATACTTTAATTATGGGCTACGACAACACAAGAATATACGCAGAAGAATGGGCTACACGGCTTCAAGAACAGCTTGACGAGCCGACAAAGTTTAAGGACATCTGTCGTGTTGAATATACGAATGTGAAAGTTTTTCACAATCCTTATTTGACCGACCCGACTGTTCAAACTTTATCCCGTGGGACTCCGTATACAATGCAACCCATCACGGAAACTGATGAGAGTATTACTATTGATTCTACTTATGTCGGCGCCAGCTTTATTGATAGGGCTGATTTGGCTCAATCAACGCTTCTTGGACAAATGGAACTTGCCACTCGGCAAGGCGTTCTTTTGAATAGGAAAATTGAAGCGGCGGTTTACGCAGACCACGCCAATTTAACGGATTTTGGCGCTGGCGATATTTCTGGTGGGTCAGTGGCAGATACTACTACAATAACTGTTTCTTTAACTAATATTGACGATATTGTCACTCACCTTATTCGTGTAATAAGTGTGGCAAGCGGCGATGAATTATTTGAAAGAAACGGAGCTTTTATCGTGTGGAGGCCTGCTGATTTCCAAATCCTAACTACATATATGACGCAGAATGGATTTTCAACAGCAGACACCGCATTGAAAGGAGGTGTGAAAGGCGGAGTGGAATATATGGGTATTACTCATTATAAATCCAATCAATTAGCTGCTAATCACGTTATTGCCGGAGTAAAGAAACTTTATCATCTTGGTATTCTTTCAAGCACTTACGGCCAAATTGTGATTACTCAAGACCCAGCTTTAACTTCAGGTATCGGCGTGGTAAGCCGCGTTGATTATAAGGGTAAAGCTTGGACTCGCGTAAAGCCAATATTATTTGACATAAATGTTAGTTGATTAGGAAAACAGGTTGACTTGTTAAAATAATCAGACTATAATTCTTATAAATTAGGATGTGGAAAATAAATTAAAATTCCACATCCTAAAATATAAGAGTATGGCTTATAAAAATATAGAGGACGCGAGAAAATACCAACACGATTATTATTTAAAGTTTCCGCATCCATTAATTAAAAAAACGAAAGAAGAAAAATTAGCGATAAAAAGAAAATGGTATCACGATAATTTAGATAAAAATAAAGCGATTGCTAAAAAATCTCGTGAGAAGCATAAAGAACAAAGAAAATTAGATATAAAAATCTGGCGGGAAAAGAATAAAGAATGGGTAAGAAATTACAACAAGAAATATCAGAAAGAATATTATTTAAATAACAAAGAAGAAATTGACGAAAAAAATAAACTTTATGCCAAAACTCATCGAAGAGAAATGGTGAGAAATGTTCAGAGATATGTTAAAAGAAATAAAGAGAAAGTAATCAAGTATAGAAAACAATACGAAAAAACATTAAATGGAAAATATCGTCAATTACAACATAGAGCAAGGATAAAAGGACAAGAAACAGATATAACAATAAATCAATTCCGAGAAATTATATTATCACCTTGTTATTATTGTGGAGAAAAAGAAAAACCAAGAGGGATAGATAGGGTAGATAATAATCAAAATTATTTATTAAAAAATTCAGTAGCTTGTTGTAAAATTTGTAATTTTATGAAAAAAGCGTTATCTAAACAACAATTTTTAGAACATATAGAAAAAATTTATAAAAATATAATTTAATGAATAATATTTACGAATTTATAACAACTGAAACCGCTAATTTTAGATTGCCAATTCCAGTGGTGGAAAATTGGGATTGGAATATGTATGACCATATTAAAAAGAGCGTTATTTATAAATACGGACAACTTTTAACCGGCAAAACGGACAATAAAGCCACAAAAAATATAATTCTTCCCATTCTTCGGCTTCGTTATAGGACGGAGGGATTTGATGTAAAAAATATTACATTATTCGTGGATTCGGCTAAAAATTATTGGAAATCATTTTTAATCAAGAAATTTCACGAGCGTTTTGCGGCAAAATATAAGATTGATACTTTTATTGATGAAGGTTCGGAAACTGATATTGATTTTGGGGGAGTATTAGTCAAAGATACCGGCGATATTTGTCCCGAAGTCGTGTCTTGGCAATCAATCGCTTTTTGCGACCAGACAGATATTCTTTCCGGGCCGATAGCCATAAGGCATCAGTATTCTCCCGACCAGCTTAAAGAAATGGAAAAAAAAGGTTGGAAAGAAATTGACAGGGTTATTGCGTTGGCAAAAGAATATAAAACTGATAATCAAAAATCGGGTAAAGAATCTAAAACTCCGGGCAAATATATTGAAGTTTATGAAGTTCACGGAATGTTTCCGAAATCTTGGTTAAGCGATGACGATTCTTTATTAGAAGATGAAGAATATACTCACCAACTTCATATCTGCACTTTTTATACAGGGGAAGACAAGAAAAAACACGGCATTACTTTATTTAAGGGCAGTGAAAAAAAACTGCCATTTAAGATTAGATTTGATAAAATTTATAACAGAGCTTTGGGATTTGGAGGTGTTGAAGAACTTATTGAACCTCAAGTATGGGCGAATTACGGGTTAATGAGAATTAAGGATATGCTTGATGCCGCTTCAAAGATTATTTTTCAGACAAAGGACCCTGCGTTTGCCAATCGCAATAAGCTTCAGAATATGGATAATCTTGAAATTACGGTTGTGGAAGACGGAAAAGAAGTCAGACAAATAGATACTTCTCCTAAAACAATGGCGCTTTTTGATAATTTTATTCAAATTATGGAAAATCACGCCAGACAAACGGGAATGGCCACGGAAAGTTTAATGGGCGAAACTCCCACCGCTGGCACTCCATTCAAGCTCCAAGAACTTATAACTAATACTTCTATGAGTTATCACGAATATCGTATGGGCAAGTATGCGATATTTATTGAAGAAATATATCGAAATTGGATTATTCCTAAAATAGTCAAAGAAATCAATCAAGGAAGCGAATTTCTTTCGGATTTGGATTTGGACGAATTAAAATATGTCGCTGATAGTTTGGTTGTTAATGAATCCAATAAAATGATTAAAGAAAAAATATTAAGCGGACAATTAGTTTCTTTTGAAGAAATTGAAGCTCATAAACAAATGGTAAGAGATGATTTTATGAAAGGCGGGAATAAAAGATTTATTAAAATTATAAAAGATGAATTTAAGGATATGCCTGTCAATATCGGTATTTCCATTGCCGGCAAACAAAAGGATATGATTAAATTTACCGATAAACTTGTTAATATCTTTCGTTTCATTATTTCTAATCCGCAAGGTTTTTCCGAAGCAATGAAAATGCCCGGAGTAGCCAAAACATTTAATGCCATTCTTGAAGCAAGCGGATTAAGCCCCGCTGATTTTTACCAGCCAGCCATACAGCAAACTATACAACCACAAACAATTAAACAACCAGAAATGGCTAATCAAATAATATAAAATGGCTACAATAATTGAAACCCAAATTAAAGTTCACGGGAATAAGGGTATAGATTTTGAGAAAAAATGTTCTATTTGTCAAAGAATTTTCTTTGTTACTTTTTCACATTAGATAGTAAATATTGTTCGCAAAAATGTTATGGAGAAAGCAAAAAAGGTTCTATCTCTTGGAATAAAAATAGACCCTGGACAAAAGATGAAAAAAATAAACTTAGCGAAGCTCATATTGGTATTAAAATGCCACCACGAACTATTGAACATAGAAAAAATATGGCTTTATCGAGAAAAGGAAAAAAGAGCCACTTATGGAAAGGGGGAGTTTCTAATGAAAATAAAAAAATAAGAGCGGGCATTGAATTTCGTCTTTGGCGTGAAGCAGTATTCGTCAGAGATAATTGGACTTGTCAAGAATGTGGAATTCGGGGCTATGAATTACATCCTCACCACATTAAACCATTTGCCAACTTTCCCGAACTTCGCTTCGCAATAGATAATGGATTGACATTGTGTGCGAAATGCCACAAAAAAACTAATAATTATGGAAATCTTAATAAATAAAATATGATAATCACAGATATTATTGCAGAATTAAATACACTTTGTGATAGTAACGACACATCTTATCCTTCGGCGGATAAATTAAGGCGTATAAATTTTGCCTATGAATATATTATTATGCTTATACAGGGTTGCGATGGGCTGTGGCAATTCGATGACCAAAATTATACCGATTTTCCCATTGGCACGACTACGCTTGTAAATTCGCAGAATGATTACGCTTTTGATTCGGCGATGCTGGAAATAGAAAGGGCGGAAGTGAAAGACATAAGCGGTATTTGGCAAATACTTTATCCAATAGATAAATCGCAGATAAATGAAGCAATAGATGAATTTTATAAAACAGACGGGCTTCCTCTGTATTATGACAAGCAAGGAGCGTCAATTATTCTTTATCCCGCTCCTGATAACGGAGTTTCCGTAACTTTGGCTTCGGGATTAAAGATTTATTTCAAAAGAACAGCGAGCATATTTACAGCGGCCGAAGTGACGACAGGCACAAAAGTTCCGGGTTTTGCTTCGCCTTATCATATGATTTTGGCTTATATGGCGGCTATTCCCTATTGTCAGAGTTATAAAAAAGATAGAGTTCCGATGTTAATGGCGGAAGTGGAAAGATTGAAAAAATTGATAATACAACATTATGGGCGAAGAGAACAAGACCGACGGAAATTAATAACGACAGCGGGTATAAATCACAGATAATATGGCTACATTCACAAATCAATCAAAAAATACGGCAAGTTGGTCTAATGCTTCAAAAAATACGGCGGTATTTAAGAAAATACTTAAACACGGTAATGAGAGTTTATTAAGCGATTTGGCGAATTTTACTTTTGAAGATGTGGTTTTTACTTCAGGTGAGAAATTAAAGGATATAACCTTTGCCGATTTAACGCAACAAGTATGGACAAATATAACAAAAAATTAAATTATGAAGAAAGGAAGCAAAATGACAATTAAATCAAGAGAGAAAATGAAAAATGCTAAAAAACGTTTTTTTACTAATGGGGGGATTATTTGGAATAAAGGTAAAAAAATGTCAGAAGAAACAAGAAAAAAAGTTAGTTTATCTTTAATTGGGAAGATTGGAAGAAATACTGGGAATAAACATACAGAAGAATCTAAAGAAAAAATACGACAAGCAAATTTAGGTAAAAGATATTCTCCTAAAACTGAATTTAAAAAAGGTAAATTATCGTTCAAATGGAAAGGGGGAATAAGTAAGATGTTAGGATATAATTCTTTTAGGTCAAGGCATCGTAAAATACAGAAAATAACAAATGGTGGTTCACATTTTTTTACTGATTGGCAAACCCTAAAAGCACAATACAACTGGACTTGTCCTTGTTGTAAAAAACAAGAACCCGAAATTAAATTAACCGAAGACCACATTATTCCACTTTCAAAAGGCGGTTCAGACAATATAGAGAATATCCAACCTCTTTGTATATTTTGTAATCAAAAAAAATATACCCAAATTATTAAATATGAAAAATAATAAAGGATTTATAAATATAATAACAATAATAGGAGTAGTAATTTTAACGATAGTATCATCTATTGGATATTTTTCTTATAAAGAAAATAATTTAGGGGCTACTATATCGCAAACACAACTTACCGATACTATAAATATTTTCCGCACAAATGTAAATTCATCTTTAACAAACATAAATGATGCTTTAAGCAACGCCACAAGTGGCAATCCCGGACACTACCACACTTTATCCAATGACGCTTCGGCGACAGGAACCTTGCCAATAAATAAAGGTGGGACTAATAATTCATCTTCTTTTAATAAGGGATTAGTAATGGCAAGCGGAACTGATGCTTTTAGTTCTTTACAAACCAATGGAGTAGGTTCAATTCCAATCGCTTCTGGAACAGCTTGGGTGGCGAATACTTTAACTGCCGGAAACAATATAACGATAACAAATGCGGTTGGTTCAATAAGTATTGCCGCTTCAAGTTTATTTGGAGGAACTGGAGCTGATGGAGCTTTTGTAGCAACAACCACAGTATTTGATTTAACATCAAGTTCAACCAAAGTCTTTAATTTTTCATCTATTTCAATAACAGGAACAAGCACTGTTTCATTTTCAAATCCTTACGCAAGTGGAACAATTATTATATTAAAATCAAAAGGAGATGTAACAATTACTTGCACATCTGCTCCTTGTATTTATGCCACTTCAACTGGAGCAACTGGCGGTGCGGGTGGTGCCGCACAAACTACTGGCAGTGTTGGCATTAACGGAATAGCAAATATTATTGAAACTACTGGCGGTAATGGCGGG
>Ga0209002_10000346_pt1 | contig 36425 bp, 47 predicted proteins | sample Rifsed16ft2_FD_184010 | JGI IMG/M metagenome (GOLD analysis project Ga0209002, IMG submission 184010) | Soil microbial communities from Rifle, Colorado, USA - sediment 16ft 2 (version 2) | ecosystem: Environmental > Terrestrial > Deep subsurface > Rock core/Sediment | place: Rifle, Colorado...
AGGCGTCTCGGGTGCTCATTCCCGATGGCGCGCAATTTCACCCCTGAGATATGAGGTCGCCTACGCAGGAGTATCTTATATTTGTAATGATTATCAAATGCAAACAATGTGCGCTTATTATCTCTGATCAATGTCCCCCCAAAACAAATAATAACTGTTTTTGAAATATATTTATGAATGGAAAAAGATTTTTTTAAAACCCAATCAGCATCTTCAAGAATAAAAGCAAAAATAGTAGCTGAATATTTTCCTAAATACTGTCGGATAATATTAACACATCCGCAACAACAAATCAGATACGTGGATTTGTTTGCTGGTCCAGGGATTTATGAAGATGGAAGTCTTTCAACTCCAATATTAGTAGGGAAAGCATGTTCAAAGGATAATAGTTTAGTAAATATCGTATGGCAAATTTTTAACGATAATGAACATATTGATAAATTGAAAATAAATTACGAAACACATTTTCCAAAGGGTACTTTTAAATATGAACCTATTTTTAGAAATAGCACTGTAGGAGAAGATGAGAAAATACGCTCATTTCTTTTAAAGGGTAATACAGTAAAAGATGGGAAAAACCCGCATCCAACTCTTCTTTTCATTGACCCATTTGGTTATAAAGGTGTTGATACAAAAGTTCTTGCTGAATTCTTAAAAGGTTGGGGAAATGAAATATTTTTATTTCTTAACACCAAAAGAATTCATGCAGCAACGGAAAATAAAAAATTTGACGAGCTTATGAATGAGCTCTTCCCTACAACAATAGCAACTATTAGAAAGGATAGAAAATATTCATTAAACGTTCCCGAAAGGTTAAATTTAATTGTTGAAAATCTTGCAAAGGAATTTAAGAATATAATAGGGAATTATTTATTTTTCACGGCTTTTAAATTTCAGGAGGAAGATAGTAATGCTACAAGCCATTTTATATTACATTTTACTAAGCATTATCGTGGATATGATTTAGTAAAACAGATTTATCATGACTTTGATAATATTGGGGCTACACTTGAACAAAATGGCACTTATACTTTTGATGCAAAAAGATTGGACACGGATAAAAATTCATTATTTGATTTTGGCGACCAAAATGTTTCCTCATTAACTGAGCAACTTAAAGTGGAATATCATGGCAAAACCATTTCCGCATTAAACCTTTATGATAAACATCAAACCAAAACAAAATATTCAAGAAAACACTACGTTCAAGCTCTTCGTAAAATGGAAGCGGACGGGAAATTAAAATCAACATTCACAGATAAAATAAAACACGAAGTAACAGTCTTAATATCTCAAGATTGCGTACTTCAATTTAATTAAAATGGCCCAATCAAGTATAGAATGGACTGAGCTAACCTGGAATCCCACAACAGGTTGTAATAAGATTTCTGCCGGTTGCAAATTTTGCTATGCAGAAGTAATGAGTAGAAGGCTGAAAGGAATGGGACAAGAAAAATATAAGAACGGATTTAAACTCGCTATTCATCCTGAAACATTGAATATCCCGTATACTTGGAATAAACCCCAAACGGTTTTTGTAAATTCCATGAGTGATTTGTTTCATAAAGATATACCCCTTTCATATATTAAAAAGGTTTTTGCAGTGATGAATGATACACCACAACATACGTACCAGATTCTTACCAAAAGGGGGGATGTGTTGCTAAAACATAATAAGCATTTAAAATGGACAAAAAATATATGGATGGGAGTTTCAGTCGAAAATGAAAAATTTGTTGATAGGATTGACTACCTGAGAAAGACAAATGCTTATGTGAAATTTCTTTCTCTTGAACCACTCATCGCTCCATTAAATAATCTTAATCTAAAAAAAATCAATTGGGTAATAGTTGGAGGTGAATCGGGACATGGTGCACGACCTATGAAACACGAATGGGTTTGGGATATTAAGAAGCAATGCGCTAAAGCAGAAGTTCTTTTCTTTTTCAAGCAGTGGGGTAAACCGCAATTCAATATAAATCCCAATGATCCTACAATAGATGCGGAACACCCTGATCATGCAAAAGGTGGCAGGTGGTTAAGTGGAAGAATTTATAGAGAAATGCCGGAGAAAATTGTACCTGTTTACGCATAGCACCGTTCACAGATGTACCAAGTATAATGCAATAGAGACATATTTTAATGGATGAAAATACATCTACTGGAATTCGCATACATGATATTCATCATGGGCTTATTCAAAGTACAGGAGCAATTGTAGAAACTGAGTATAGTTTACTCAAGGAACTTGGGGCTGCTATTCAAATTGCCACCACAATAAAAGACCATGAGGTTATTTCAGATTTGAAACCATTCTTTGCTGCCGCTGGTGAATTAAAAATACAAAGAGCATTAGCAAAGGACGCATTACATCATTTAGAAGCTCTTGGATTCGTAAGATTGAAAAAATCTTCCGACAAAAGAGAGATAGAGAGAATTGATGTCATGGTTCCTACAACACAGAAAATTTATACAGATTTAGGACAGTATTTTAATGCGGAAAATAAGAGCGATCTTGCCAAAAATACTTTATTAATTCTTGAAAAATTAAGCGCATTCCCTCATAAGGAAAAGGAAATAATAAGTGAATTAAAAATTGATATTCAAGAATATGACCAAATTAAAGATGTATGTATGGGGGTTTCATTAATGGATAATTATGTTTCGCCTAAAGATTCGGAAAGTATTCTTTATTCCCCTTTGTATTGGGATGATAATCCACAAAAAATATTTGATTTATTAGAAAAATATAAGTCTATAGATTTTCTAAAATCTATAGACAAAATAAACAATTATCAGGGATTGCCAGATGGCAAATTTTCAGAAGATGGAGTTTTAAGTGATGCAATAACATTAGGATGCCTTCCCTCACTTTCCGTTTCTTCTACATCAGGAGCCAAAAAATTCTTATTTACTCCAAGAACAGGTGTTGGAAAGATTGAAAAAAACCTTTTACATAAAGCAAGAGTTTTAATTTCTTGCGTAAGATATGGGGAGAATTTTGCTGGCATAACGAAAATTCATTACCCGGATAGATTAATAAAATCATTAACAAATCATGGATATTTAAGAGGGCATTCCGAAAGTTTAAAACAATATGAACCTGCGAGAAATCATGGTTTGGTAAAACTAATACCTTCGGCAGGGGGAACTCGTCATGAAGTTCATTTTATTGATAATGAAGAAAATAAGAGGGTAATAAATATGTCAATTGAAATGCTTGAAATTGGTGATATATCTAAGTTTGACAATTCGGAGGAAGAAGCAAAAAAAATCTTATTGCCTGGGCATGTTTTTCATCCCACCCAAACAAGAACACATCTATTGAAAGAAAAGCCAATTGAAAAATCAAAAGCAACAATTGAAAAAATAAATGATTTAATTAGGGGTGTAGATTTATGAAAAGAATTGTAGAAAATAAAGACCTTTCGCTAAAATTAATGTGTAAGACCTTATTTAAAAATATGAGGTATAATACGCACTATGAAATTAAACTTCGCAACAAGAGTTATATTGCTTCTTATAAAACACATGATGTTTCGGACATTGATGTTTATGGATATAAATTTAACGCTGATTTATCTTTTATTTCAATTGGCGCTGAATGTAAAAGCGGAGAAACAAATGCGTTAGAGGATTTTTTCAAGTTTCTTGGTATTGTTGATTACTATAATATTGATAAAGGATATTTGATAAAAACAAAAATCCATCAAAATGCCAGACAATTAGCTGCCGACAATAATTTTAGGTGTTTTACTGAGGCTGAATTAAGAAAAATTCTTCTTGGACTTAGTGTTAATTTAGATGCTCTATATAAAATAGAAAACGGAAAGTATTATAAATTAAATAGCAATTTAAGATTATACAAGGGGAAAAATGATAAACTCATTGATTATATAACATTAGATTATTGGAACAAAGAGAATTGGAAAAACATTCATAATCTCCTACATATTCTTAAGTCCCCTGCAAATACGAATCTATTCGCTGAGAAGGGTATTGCTGTAACTGAAAAATTTATTTACTATTATGTTCTTGAATTATTTTCTTTGTCCTTTTTAAAAAATTTAAGTGAATCAATGGTCTTAAATTATTCTGACATAGAAAATGCTGTGGTAAATTCTTTGTATGGTGGCGCCGAAATGCTGAATGAGAAAAGGAGATTACATGATTTAGTAAATCAATCTTCCAAAGAGAATAGAGCATTTGAACCAGACTGGCAAAGCGATTTTGTAAATCTCAGTTCCAGATTTTCTCAATCTACATTTACCGCTTCTAAAATCCCGCAAATGATTCAAGACCTTTATGAAAATATATTTTATGAGAATAAAATCATAATTAATCCAAGTTTAATTAAACAATACCCAGATTTAACAAGAAAATTTGTTCAGGATTTAATGCAATTCCTGACCAAACATTGTTCAGTAGACAAAATTATTTTTGAAGATTTTATGAATCTATGATTAGTGTTATTTTCCTTTCTGTTTTTCATCCTTTGTAATATCAACAGGGATTATTTTTACTTTCTTCTTCATTGGTATATTTAATTCATCTCTATATTCCTGAATGGAATCTGTAATAAACTTCCCTCCTTCTGGATCAGGGCGTTTACTTGCGAATAGCTCAATAATGGAAAAGAGATTATCTAAAAACTCCTTTCCCTTTATTGCCTGCATACTCACCCTTTTAGCGTGCAGGCAATAATTAGCAAAATGCTCGCAATTATTTTCCAAGAGGTGATATGGGAGGGGTATGCTCTCACGCGCGCGCTTCATAATCGTATCGAACATCGTATGATCCTTCGCTAAGTCAACTGCCCGGAACCAATTTGTTTGAGCACGAAAGTCTTTCAAAGTTACACACTCAACTCCATTCGTATTGTTCTCTATCATTAGCGGGATGCCCCTTTGGCTAAAACCATAAAAGATAGCATAATGAATCAGTGGTTTCCCTTTAAGTGGTCTCGCGAATATTGAGCCGGCATAAGCTGTCTCCCCTTCCCATTTGAATGAGTGAGACCTAATTTTCGGGAGTTTATTTAATCTATATGTTTTATCGAAACGTATTAGTTCTTCTTTTTTCATTGTGGTTGTATTCAAATGTAAATTTATCAAAGTATGTCTTCCGTCTCTCTCAATCTGCTATACTCGCTCATAAAAGTCTATCCCAGATTAAATCCACCCACCAATCGCACCTACTCCGATGAGGAGATGCTGAAATTCGAGATCGAGCTACTGCACGAGTTCATGGAGAGGTCTCTGCGCGTGGAGGATTATGAGAAATGCACAGTATGGAGGGATTGCATTAAGCGCGCGCAGGAAATTAACCTCTTGAAAACCAGCCCCCTAAGTTTCCACAGCTAAAACGGCTCCGTTTTCCATCCCTTTCTCCGCAGCCGGATCGTTTTTATCTGCTACACTCGAGGTATCAACCAATTAAACTCACAACCATGAGCAAATCAAAAACGAACAAACCGAAGAAGGGCGCGGGCAGGAACGCGGGAAAATCGCCCAAGGCGCCCAAGAAGGCCAAACAACCCCTGAACGACAAGCCGATCCTGAAACAAGTTCAGGACAAGTTCCTGCCTGAGCAGAAGGCGGAGGTCAAGACACCTCCCGTTGCCGAATCCAAGAAGGAGGAGAATCAAGAATCTAAGAAGGAGGAGAAAAAATCCACCGATGAAGTGCCATCGAAGAAATCCAAGCGCGACTTCTCCACCTTTAAATTTAATGGAGAGGAGTACAACAAGGGTCGCCTCGTGCGCGCGATCATAAGCAAGTACGCTCAGGACAGGAAACCTTCATTCAATCAACTCAAGGAGGCCTTCCCTGACTCCGAGATCAAGCCCTACGCGTACGGTCTGTTCCGTCTCGTTGGCGATGCCAAGAAGATCAACGATGAGAGCAGGCGCGTCAGGTTCTTCGTGAAAGCGGGCGAGGAGATCAAGCTCAAGGATAAGACCATCGCGGTCACCAACCAGATCACGGGCGACCTGCTCGACAGATTCCTTGTGGTGGCTAAGAAGCACAGGTATGTGGTGAAGTAGGGAATCTATTCATCTGAGAGGGGCGGAAGTTATTCTGTCCCTCTTTTTTTTGTGGTCAACCTAACCTATTCTTTATTCTATGAATAAAAACGCGCACCAATATGTTAAAAGGGGTCTTTTAAGCCAGTCAGACTTTGATTTTTTGGCAAAACTCGATCCGTCAGCTACTCAAAAGTACCTCCCATTTATTTTAAAATCCTACCTGGCCGGATCAGACCTTGATCTGCTCAGGAGCCGGATATTGGAGTACGATACTTTATTGCAACGGAATCAGGTCGAGAGAAGAGATATAAACTTTTTCAAAACACTAAAGCAACTCGATCAGTACGTTCAGAAATATAATAACGTCAAGAGTACCGGGGAAATAAAACGTGAAATAAAGAAAGAAGCAATTACCGTGTTGGATAATGACAATCTTTTTATAGTTATCCCATTAAGTCATCAGGCAAGCTGCCTGTATGGAGCCGGAACAAAGTGGTGTACTACGGCTGTGAACAGCATCCATTGGAATATGTATTTCTACGAGAAGCAAATCACTTTTTATTATGTACAGGTTCGTTCGGATGCAATCAAGAAAAACCTGAGCGAGCTTAACCCGCAGCGGAGCCAAGACAGGGAGAAAATTGCAGTCGCAGTTTATCCCAATGGGAAAATGGAAGTGTATGATGCAGCCGACCATCTGATAGCATCTGAAAAAAGAAGTCCTGATAATCTTTTTAATTCTTTGGGTGTCGAACCGAGTCTGTTTCAGCCTAAAGGCATTGACGAACGGATGGAGGGCTTGCTTGAATATAAACTTCTGCGCGGTGACACCTCGTATCTGGATTTATCAAGGTTGGGCATTTCGAGAATACCTGATACCATTGGGAATTTGATAAAATTGGAAACGTTGATTTTATCGGAAAACAAGATTCAAACGCTGCCGGAAACCATAGGCCTGTTAACCAACTTGAAGACGCTTTACCTGTTTAACAATCAGCTTACCTCGCTGCCTGAGTCCATCGGAAATCTGACAAAGTTAGAATGGCTTGGACTAATTGGGAACAGCTTAAGTAACGGGACCATCAGAGAACTAAAAAGAAAATTTCCGAAAACGAGGATTTACTTACATAGACATCGAAACGGAGGTAGCGGTGATCGAGTTGCTGCTTAAAGGAATGGTTCGGAGTGAGGAATACGAGTTCGCAGGGACAGCAAGAGAGAATGACTGAGCAGGTTGCGCACAGGGGCAACTTCTGGATGAGTCCAGCATAATTTTGAGCATCTATCCATCCGGTGAGAACCGTCTCTTCTGTGGCGAACCCGGAGAGCAACCGGCAAGCCTGACGCTCACCCTATCAGCATCGTCAACAGCAGGAAGGATGCAGTGGTACAAGAACCATCCGGCCATCAATTCTGATACCGTTCCCGCGCGCAGAGGATCTTGATTCTTAGAGTTTATATTATTATCCGACCGCCCCACCCAACCTACCTTTTGTACGAATTGCAGATATTTTTGTTTCGCTGGCACTGACGTTGGCTGTTTGCATTTGGCTGTTTGCTGTTTGACGTTAAACGTACGGCCAGCTAATCCCCGTTTGTAATCTAAGAGCTGAGATTTCTACGCGCGCGAAGAGAGAATGTTGCACGAGACTTCGCTTCGCTTCGTCTCGTGGGCGCAGGGCGCACGTTGTTGGTTCCTTGCATTCTACTTTCCATTAAGTTCCTTTCTACGAACAAGGGGCTAACGCCCCTCGCGTTAGAACGTCCAGCTAACGTGGGACTCCGGGTCGCATTAGTGTCGAATGAAATACTATATTGCGTATCATTCCGGTCACTGAATAAGAAATGAAAAAGGAGAACACCCCGAACGCTGAGCGCGAAAATCAAAAAGCTCCCCGCATGGTCGTCTGCAAGAGATGCGGCAAGCCGAGAATATATCATGCCAAGGACTTGTGTGAACTTTGTTACGCTATCCTGCGCAACGACAGGAGCAGAACCAAGAAAGAGTTTCAACTGATTTAATAGATAAACTCGCCCTGACTTGTGTTTGTTCAGACACAGGTTCAATGTCTTGGCCACCCTACGTCCTGAATACAACCCCCCTCACGATTACAACCTATTTCACAGCAGGGTGCTCGTATTTTGAGCCCAAACTTGTTCTTAACCCAACGTCTATCGGGATAGCCCGATCTCTCCTACGGCTCACCCCCGAAGGAAAAAAGATGACTTTTGAAACCTGACCTTATTCAAATTTGATAAAGGTTCATCACAAGCTCAGGTACAAATCTGAAATTTGCTCCTGTGTAATTCCAATGTACTTTCGGGTAATCGAAATCGAACTGTGTGAGAATATTTCAGACAAATAGACCAGCGCGCGCTCACTTTTATTATCGGATTCGTAGATTCGTTTTCCAAATGTTTTCCTGAGCGTATGACTCGAAGGATTCTGCACATGGACATTGTATTTCTTGAATATCACCTTCAAGCGCTTGTTGATGTAGCTGATGGAGAGCTTCCTGTCCCATCTATTGGCGAAGATGTATCCGTCTGGATTGAAATTGCCACCTGACCTTAGTTCAGTCGAACCATAGTTCAGCGCCTGACTTACCTTTGGGTTGATCGTTATCCTACGCTGCTTATTTGTTTTCTGCTCGGTGAGAACGACTTCGGTTTTTTCAAGTATGTCATTCCACCTCAGGGTGAGCAGATCGCTGATCCGAAGCCCGAAGTAGCACCCTACTACTATTAAAAGGTAATCTCTCGTCTCGCAGTCCTCCTTAAGTCTCATGGCGAGGCCTAACATTGAATTCCATTCCATACCGGAAGTAGCTGTCTGTTTGTTCTTCATTTTCATAGGAGAAATAGTTTTGATGTATAGCGAAAATGTGAGAAAGAATTCAAAAGAAGTCCTCTTTACAGCACCTTTTATTTACAAACGTCATAGTTTGGTAAGTGGAAATATCCGCACGCTGTTTTTAAGCAAAAGAAGCACAGTCCCATTATGTGTCTTAGTGGGACAAATTTTAAGGAATTCATAACGATCTCTTCCTGGGGGATATATACGAAAACACGATTACCTATGGTCAAAGAAAATATATCACAGGAGAATGGAAACAATCGCTCCGAGAAAACAGTCACAGTCGGAAATCTCGTACTCGTCACGCGCGAAGACCGCTCGTGGTCGCTGTTCTTCCCGAACGGCTCGCTATTGGAAGGATATGGAAATCCGTACACTGACAAAGCCTACAACGCCATCAGGGAGGACTTCATAAATGTGGAGGTAGCGCAAAGAACTTCCGAGTGGCTCAGAAAACAATTCGAGGAGCAGTACGACAAATAAAAATAAAACACAGAACCATGAATGATGATGATAACCTCAGGCCATTCCCGGAAATTAGGGGCGTGGACTCCAACCAGCGCACGTTCGAGTTCATCAGTTTTCTGGGCGAGCGCTTTCTCGCCACGATCCACGACATGCACCGGATGATACGCCTCGACTATCCCGGTGGAGGATCAACGGATGTCTCAATCGAACAGATACTCGGTGGCACAGCGAAATTCGATACGCACAAAGGATTCGATGATGATGTAAATGAGTGGCTGTGGGCTGTGATAAAAATATCCGAAGAGCAGCAGAAGGTTGTCGCATATCCGAAGGGCGCGAATAAAATGTTCCTCTACGATGGATTGAACGGACAATACGCGGTAAGATACACTCAGGGAGACGAACAGGAGAGCATCTCGGTTACAATCCCTAAACTTACAATCACCGGCACGTATCAGCAACTCAGAAGGCTGGATTTATTGTTTGCAATGATGGAGGGAGGACAGCTGACGAGACTGCTGAAATTGGTCAGGGAGAGGCAACTTAAGGAAATGAAGGGCGAATAAAAAATCCCGAACATTTCTGCCCGGGACTTTTCGTGGTTAACCGACAACTCTCGCCTTTTATATTATAGAAAAACTAATCAATAACACACTATTTCTCCCTGTCCAATGCAAGAGACGTTTTATCTGATGTTAATATAATTTGATCCTTTTCTTTATCGTATTTTAGTTCAATCTCGTCTTTTCTATACTCTTGATAGGAATACAGTTCCTTTTTGTCGTTATAGTTCAAAAACACATTCGCTCCAAGGCTACTACTTCCGGTGTATATATTGCTCCTCCCATACAAGCCTCCACTGGATTTTTCGATTGTAAAAAGCACCTTGGTGCCATTGGATTCAGCCTTCCATTTACCTTCATATTTTCCTTTGTTTGAACAAGAAAATAGCAGTGCGATAAATGCTATTAGCGATAAACTTTTTAGTATTGATTTCATGTGTTTTATGGTTTTATATTGTGGGTTATTATTATGTTCTTTAATAGCGTATTGTCTAATTAAATGAACTCACAGTGCTGCCTGAGCGAGTTTTGTATTGAGTTCCAGTATCTTTTGAGCGAACTTCATGTCATTGCAGGATTCAGCATTTGATTGCATCTCCATTGCTTTCTGAGCAGCTTCGCCATATTCGGAAAGGATGCTTGGATCGGTCGGATTTGCCTTGTACTTCTTAAGCAGTTTGACATAGCTATTGACGAATGCTTCGTATTCCTTAATGAATTTGTCGCAGTCCACAGAAGCAGCCGTGTTAGCAGAAGAGGATTTGCTTGATGAAGAAGAATTGCCAACATTTGAAACTTCTGATGATAAGCTTATGCTATTAGCAAGTTTTGCTTTCTCAAAAAAAAATTTAATTTTTAAGCTGTCTTCCGTGTTAAAATATATTCCTTGTCCTTCTCCATTATATCCGAAGCTAACCCATTCCTCTTGATTGTTTCCTTTTTTGAGTAATGATGAAAATTTCTCCCAATCAAATGAAGCTAATTTTATTTCACTAATCGGTAAGCCGGTTTCATCTGTAACTGTGGCATGTAAATACACGCGGTCTTGTTTGGGAATATTTTTAGATTTTGTAAATTTTAATTTCAGTTGAATTTCAGGCTTGTAATAATTGTATTCCTGCCTAAATTCCAATTTATATTCATTTTCCACCACTTGAATATTATCTGAAAGTTCTCCGGTAATATTACTTACCGGTTTTAGTTTCACAACCGGCCCAACTGGGTATATGAATTCCGCTTGCTTCTCTTCTTTGTGGCCACAAAAGGAAAGGGATAGTGCGATTATTACGACCGTCAGTAAGTTTATTGTTGGTTTTAATTTTTTCATCTTATTTGTTTTTAAAAGTTTAATTGAAAATTTGTTTATCCCGATGCCTTATAGCTGTCGAAAACTTCAATGCGATTTTGTCAGTCGTGAATGACTGTCAAGAAGTATCAAGATATTTTTTTTTAATACTCATGTGATTTTCTGTTAAACTCAGAGTTGTCTCATTCTAACCCCAAAATCTTCTTTACTGCTTCGATTGTATCTGCACTTTTTATTTGCTTGATGAATTCGGTATTGTCTTTTCCTTTCAATGAAATAATTTTATCAAAGACCAAATTTTGATTTTCAAGTAGTGGTAAAATCAAAGAGCCATCGCCCATAGTGGAAATTTTAATCTGTTCCTTCTCATTCATTTCAAGCATTTTTGAATAGAGTTTTTTATTGTCCTTATCCGAATCCTTCAACTGATTCAGTTGCTCTATGTTGGTTTTGAGTTTCTGGTCTTGTATCAAGTAATTTTTACTTGCCGACAATAAGTTCTTCAAGGCATTTAATAATGAATCGGTATAAATAAAACTACTATTGTCATCAAGTTGCGTACGAACCAATGACTTGCAAATATTATTACATTTCTCCATGGATATGCTAAAGATTCCACGATCATTATTCCCAACCGCAAAATCCATGACGGTATAGTTGTAGTTCGTTGGATCACCTTCGGAAATTAGTTTGTAGCCTGCACTTCTATAGAACTCTGTATAAGAATCTTTTGGTTGAAATATAAATTCCTTTTGAGTTGGTAATTTTTCCTTTTTTAGAAAGGAAAGTATTTGAAATATCTCGTCTTGTTTTTTATTTTTCTCCGCATAGAGCTCGTTTATAGCTTTTAATTTTTCAGACGGATATTGTTCGTTTGGCATTAGCTTGGAAGCATTGGTATATAATTTCTCAGCAAGTACGTAATCCTTTGCTCCAAATTTCTTATCTCCATCAGCAATATATGTTTTGTAATTTTCTGCATCCTCCTTTGCCTTTGCTTCATCTTGTTCTTTCTTTTGTTTTTCATATTTCATGTTACTGTCCGGGCTGCCGTCTTCATTATGTCCCTCGTAAACATAAACTCCGGTTTCCCAACTGCGTGACATTTGGAGTTTACCGCTCTTATACCACGATTTATCAAAAATCAATTTTCCTGTTTCATCAAGTTTTTTATGGGATTGCTTGCTTCCGTTTGGGAAATAAACAATCTCGTCCCCGACCATTTTTCCGTTTACAAAGTTCCTCTCCCAAAATATCTTGCCTGACGGATAAAAATATGCTATGACCTTGCCATCATTCACTTCCTTTTCTTCCTTATAGTTAGTACTGTACTTGTAAAATTCACACCCCTTTTTCTGTTCATCGGATAGATCGTAATTCGTGTATGCTTCAATGATAGTCCACATTCCACTTTTCTTGTCGTTCTTGTATGTGCCTTGCCTTATCATAATTCCATTTGCCCATCCGGTGAAGGGTCCGTCCATCTCGCCTTTGTCATTAAAGGTTTCTATTTTATGTGGCGTCCCATCAGAATTATTTGTAACCCACTTGCCAACTTTAATATCATTCTTACATGTTCCTTGCGTCAGTATACCTCCGTATTCGGAAAATTCTTTGTAAGAACCATTTTTTACTCCGTAGTTGTTTGTAGAGTATTCCTCATGCACTTTTGTTTTTTTGTAGTCGTAATACGATTTGACGATCTTCTGGGCATGAATCAGATTGCAGGTCATTGTGAATGCAGCCAATAGGAAGTAAACTTTTTTCATGGTGTTTTTTTGTTGTGCCCTCGCTTGTCGGGTTGGGGCGTTCCCTAATTCACCTTCATTTTGCTAAAAGACCTTCACTATTTTTTTATCCAACCGTCCTGTAAAAAGTTGGTAACAATAATAGCATCTTCACCTTTTTTCTCGTTCTCCATTTCATTTTTGCTTTTAGATTCAGAATTCTTTATCATTAAAATAACTCGATGGGTTCCTCCATCCTGTAATAAGTCAAATAGTTTTTTTCCTGCATCAGATTTTTTTTCTACCCACGCAAATGCGTTACCGTTCATGTCAAGAATATTAAGGGAAATAAAATTTTCTTTTGTAAGCGGTGTTTTATTCAAATACTTATTGTCGTAAAAATATCGGTTTAAAAGTTCGACTTCAAAGCGAAATGTTTTTTCGTGAGTATCTCCAGATGAAATAAAACCGGTTAATGAAATAGTGTTAAAGCCATAAGAGGCTGCAACATCAATTTTATAGTCTTTTTCGGTTTTTATCAGAAGAAGTTTTCTCTTTGAATACGCTGTCCTTTGAACAGCGACAGTAATGTAATCACCCTTTTTAAAATTACTTCCTGTAATCGTAATGTTTGTTGATGGAATGCTGGACTGAATCCAGTCCTCTGAAGAATAAAATTTCAGAATAGTATTTTTTAAACTATCCGGGAATACAATAAATGGGAGCACCTCCTCGGCATTGGAAGCGCTGTAATATTTTTGAACGGTTTGTTTGATTGAGTCGGATTCATTCTTAGGGTTAAGAATAAGCGTACTATCCAAATGGAATATGCTTGCAAAGGATAAAACATTTATTAAGCAAACACTTGCTAATAATATTAGATTTTTCATTTGTTTAATTAATTACGGTATAATGTTTTTACATCAAGAACTTTGTTTGATTTTTTTCTAACGAGTGAGAAATCACAGCAATAATTATTAACTATTCCCTTAACGCTTTTAACAATGCTTGGTAATGATATTTTATTAATATCTTCAATGATTAATTTATCTTTTGTTTTGTCGGTGCCTCCCCAAATCGCGTTATGTCCATCAAATGTTATTTCATCACTGTTCCATGAGTATTTACCAATAGTCCAACTGGAACTAAAAGACATATCTGGTTTAAAATTGTAAATAGTACCGTCAGATGATATACTCCAATATCCAATAAGTTTATCTTGACTTGTTGAAGCTATATGGTAATTTACTTTTGAACTTCCTTCGAGATTAGACAAACTAAATTTACTATTATCCTGAAAGTGTATCAAAAGCTTTGTCTTCTTTTCATCATCAATTTGCATTGTATCCCACAATAAAGTATATTCAAATTCACCCTTTTCATTTAATGGTGTGATTTTATTTGAAGAAAATGAAAATAAATAATTCTCAATAGTGGGCTCACCATCCTTCACCCATATTTGTTTTGAAAGTGCATTTCCGATTGATTTTGATAGAGCTTCTCGGTAATCAGAATTAGTTTTCTGAGTTGTATTTAGATAAGCTGCTTTTACTTCTCCAAGTTTTAAAGCATCCGTTTTATATTTATTCTCGGACTGTTTAATTGCCAAGTCTGTAATAGATTTACAACTGTCTCTAAGAGAAAATAGTGATGAAGGAGAATTGTCTCCGTTAATTTTTCCGTTCATGCAATCACAGAATGTCATTCCTGCTTTGTTTCCTTCTTTTTCGGGGGACGAGCAAGAAGAAATGATAATGCTTAATGTGAAAAGTAAAAGGGTTAATGAGTTTTTCATTATTGGAATTTGTTGTTGTGCCCTCGCTTACCGGGTTGGGGCTTTCCCATAATCAGCGAAATTAAGAAATTTAATCCGCATATATTATGTTTAATTACTGCGGTTATTTATGTGCTGTTCCTGCCTGACCTTTGCCGAGAAAAATATGGCAAAGACCAAACCATCCGACAAGCGCAGAAAACAGGTAGGCGAGAAGCTCAAGAAAATGAGGGTAGGTGCTGGCTACAAGAGCGCTGAGATTTTCGCCTACGACAACGAACTGAACCGTGTGCAATACTGGCGCATGGAGAAGGGCGCGAACTTCACGATGGATTCCTTGATGAACGTTCTTGAAATTCACAAGATCACCATGTCGGAGTTTTTTAAAGACCTGAAATAATTTTCTACTTCATCGCGAACATCTTCTCTACCTGTTCTTCATTCGGCAACATCGCCTTGTAGAGTTCGAGCAGGAAGTGGAGGCTATCTTGCAACTGGTCGTTGTCCATGTCCGCCTGTGTCGCCTGAATACATACGAGGATGTCCTTCATCAGATAGTGATAGAGTTCCTCAGGCGCGGAGGTCTCCAATTCGATAACGAGTTTGTCTTTTTCTATTCTTACGCTCATGGTTGTAAGATTTTGGTTAATAACACGAGTGTAGCAGATAAAAACGACACGATTGCAACTTTACATCACAGCAATCCCTCAACCGCAAAAGAAAACCACTGCTCACCGGCAACAATAATATGATCCTGCAGGGGAATGCCAAGGATGATTCCGGCATCTTTCATTGTCTTGGTAACGGACATATCCGTTTCGGATGGTTCAGGATTGAAGGACGGATGCGTATGGCACAAAATTAAAGAAGCGATTCCTCCGAAAGTTATTGCAATCCGAAAGACCGATCTTGCTTCTACGATGGTCGAGAACAACCCACCGATAGAAACAATATCGCAGTATCTCACGTTGTTATTTCTCCCCAAACCGATGACGAAGAAAATTTCCTTGTCCCTGTCGTGGGCATCCATTTCGGAAATTATCTTGCCGATGAGTTCGTACACCTGCAATGGGTGAACGATGCTTTTTATTCCGTGCTTTTTTATATCCAGCAGCATGAGCGGATCAATCCATTAGTTTTAATTGGCTGCCCTCTTTCAGAATCCGCCTCACCAATTCTTTTATTTCCAGCGTATGCGGGGTGAAATACCTTACCTCGCTCAGTCCGCATTCCTTCACATTCGCTATTAACTGTCTTGCATCCCGCAACCCGCCTTTCAATTTCCTGACCCTGTCGAGCTCTTTCCGGTTCTTATAGTGAGAGATGTCGTCTTGCAACGATTGCATTTTTTCAGGATCAGCAAGACATTTCAGAAAATACAACATGCCTGCGGCGTGGTTGCGCGCTGCTATTTTCCGGTATGAATGTTTGCGTGTCATCGTACGTTAATCGCTCAGCATTTTATTTTTTCATACATCTAATTCCGCATCCGGATCACCTTCAAAATCGTCTTTTAATTTCTGAACTGATTCGGGATTGTTATCCAGAGTTTCCGTATCCGAAATAATTGCATCACAGTTCTTGCAGTTTTCATTCTCATACCAGTTGATGCTGCCGCATCGGGTACACTGTTTGTAATCGGAGGGCTTACCGATTATTCTGTCTGCTGTATGGTGCATGGTAAGTGATTTTAAATTATTTGTGCTTTAGGTTATATCGTTTGCAGATTTCATCCAGCCATGTACACTGTTCGTTTTTCTCTAACTCTTTTATAAAGCCCTGCATCGTCAAAATCAGTGCAGCGTTGGGCGTCTCGCCTCCGTAGATGTTAAGCCGCTTCTGCGCTAACAGAATATCACCGTTGAGCGACGGGCTCTGAACAGTTGCTTCGACGCCACCGCCGTGTACATAAAGCCATGCGAGCAACCTGCAACAATAATCATCTGTCAAATATGGGTACAGGCTTACGCCGATGCTATTAAAAGCAATTTCCAAGTCGAATTTCATTTTTCCGTTACTCATAAATAATCTGTTTTAAAGATTGATTATTTCATCGCCGACAATAAGCCGGAAGAAATTATTCTCCACATCCACCGCCTCACTATTCATATCCGTAAGCAAATTTGTTAATGCCTCCATAGCATCATTCCCTTCGGCAATGGTTTCCCATCCTGCTTTATCCTGGCTGTAGCGTTCCACCTCGTTGGCGGGTCCCGATTGAATTTGTACTGACATGGTTTGAAGTTTTGTAGGTTGTTAAATGTTTCATCATTGATTGAGCATCACCGGCATCAGCAGCATGAGAAGGTCTCCGATGGGTTGTTTGTTTTCTTTGTCCTCTTTTTCACCGGCATAAACAGGAAGAAGAAGCGCTGCCCTGTTAGGAAGCGACATTGCTATCTTGATTTCTTTCGTGTCCATCACGGAGAGTATTTCAGACAGAAAGTTTGCGTTGAAACCTATTTCCATCTTCTTTCCTTTATATGTGGAGGCGAGATGCTCAAACGCATTGCTTGAAAAATCCAAATCTTCCGCAGACACCTTTAGCTGCTTCTCGCCCAAGAGCAACCGCACAGCTTGCAGGTTCTTGTTTGCGAACAATGAAATGCGCTTCACTGCGGATAAGAGTATCTGCCTCTCCACTATCAGTTCGTTGGGATTTTCCTTCGGGATCACCGCATCATAGGCAGGGTACTTGCCCTCGATCAGCCGGCAAGCAATACGGTAGTTGTCGTATTTGAAGTAGGCGGTAGTTTTGTCAGAACTGATGGATACTTTTTCGTTTTCATCTTTGTCGTTCAGTATGCTCTTCAGAATAGAGAGGGCTTTCTTGGGAGCGATGAAGGGCTGTAATTTCTTGGCAACAGCTTCCATGCTTGTAAACCTCGCCATCTTGTGCGCGTCTGTGGCAACCACAACCAACTTCTCTTTCTGCATATCGAAGAACACCCCGCACATAACAGGGCGCAACGTATCGCCACTGGTCGCGCACAGTGTCTTGTCCAGCGCTTCCAGAAGGAAACCGCTGCTGAGTTCAAAGTAGTTTGCTTTTATTGGCTGAGGAGTTCTGGGATACTCTACCGGATTGCTGCCTGCTAAAGAATATTTTCCATAGTCGGAAGCAATTTCAACTCCATAAGTTTTTTCTTTCAGAGTGAAGGTAAGTGGCTGCTCCGCGAATGATTTGAGCGCGTCCAAAAGTATTCTTGCCGGAATCGCAATACGAAATGTTTCGCGCGCCTCAACTTTCAGCTTGACCGTGATGGTAGTTTCCAAATCGGTTGCTGTAAGCGTGAGTGCGTCTTTCTCCACTTCAAATAAAAAGTGTTCGAGAATAGGCAGGGCGTTTCTTGTGGTGAGCACTCCGCTTAGTACCTGCAACTGCCTGTAAAGCACTGAACTTGATATGATGAATTTCATAGTGTAGTGGTTTTAATTGTGGTTTATGTTTGGTTACGGATTGTTTTCTTCGTCCTTTCTGATTTCCTCATCGCATACAGCACATAAGAAATCTCCCTGCGGGAATGGCTTGCCCATTTCAAGCCTTGTGTCATAGTCATTCAAATCAAGAACACGGTTTACATATAAGCCAGAACCAAGTATTACACTCTTACCGCATTCGTTGCAGATTTCAGCTAAGGGAATGTTGTCGTTAATATTCATAGGTCAAGTTTTATTTGCTGGACGGTTGTTATTGTGTTTTTATTGTCGGCAACCTTGATTCGTTCTTTTAAATCTTCCACAGCATACCCATAGATGTATCCTTCATTTGCATTAAGTTTTTTAATGGTTGGAACAAACCTGTGCTTCTCGTGTGGGACGATGGCGTATCCACCCCAATGCTCTGTTGAAAAAAGTGAATTCATCCACGCCACCTCTCCAAACATACCGTTCAGGCAGAGGTTAATAGCGGTCATTTTAGAACATCGGTGGTCAATGTCTGCTCCGAAGAAATAATTGTTTCGCGATACACCCGCTGCCGACAGTAACATTCTGCCCGATCCGCAGGCAGGATCGAAGATTCTTTGACCCGATGAATCTTTGTCTAACACTATGCTGCCCATGAAATCGCATACATGGGTAGGCGTAAAGAACTGTCCGTTTCTTCCTCTCGTAATGTGTTGGGTGAAAAATTCACCGAGGCAATCTATCAATCCTGTTCCGTCATTGTCCATTATGATTCCCATCACAGCGAAAAGTTCACAGAATAAATCAACTTCTTTCCTTTCGTACTTCTTTATGATGGAGAGGTATTCATCTTCATACCTCTGGGCTGAAAGACAGCAAATAGATATATCAAGGAAGTCATCAAAGACCTGGCTTTCGGATTTTCCATAAGCGATCTTTTCAAATGTTGCTGTGAAACGTGCTATGTCTGTCATATTTTTTCAGATGTATCACAGCGAGTATAAAAGATTCGGCTTTAGAGAAGATGGACGCATCGTAAATAAAAAATCCCGCAGTTGTCAGGTGCGGAATTTTTGTTTTCTGAGAATGGTTATTCGTAGTCGCGCACTATTTTACCGACCGGAAATCTTGGTATTGAATCTTCGCTCACGCCCTGGTACTGCACTGTCAGTTGTTTGCCGATTAATTTCTTCTTATCGGTTAGATACTGCTGTCTCTGTTCATACGTTCCCACCGGGCGAACATTGAATGGGATAAAGTTCTTACCGGACGTTTTTACTTTGCAAACAAACACCGCAGTTCCTTTGTCGCGTCCTGTCGCCTCTTCCACATCAATAATCTCGTATTCTGCTTCCTCAAACTCTTTCAGTTTCAAAAGGTGCTTAGAACGGAAACCAAATTCATACTCTCCCTCCATGGTACGTATCATCGCGCCCTCGTACCCTCGCTCAAGAAACTGAGAGAACTTTTTCAGAACATGCCCCTCATTGACGCATGTATAAGTGGGAACAATTTCTACAAAAGAAGAAGCTATGTCCTGAACAACCTTTTGCAAACGAAGGTGCCTGTCCTGCATTGTTTCATCGGGCATTGCCAAATCGTACACCCGGTATTGTACTCGTGGGGAATCTGCATTTAGTTTTTTAATCGCCCGGATAACGGTCTGAAAAGACTCCTTATGTATGTACAGCTCTCCATCAAGCACCCCGTCAGACAGGGATGCTTTCACATCATTCTCGATATGCCCAAGCGTATTTATCACCTTGCCGTTTCGGGAAGTGAACACTACCTCTCCGTTTACAATCCGGCAGAGTGCGCGACATCCATCAAGTTTGGGCTGCACAAGAACAGGATACGTTATCTTGTCCTTTCGTTCAGGGAACTTCTGCGCGAGCATCGGTTTGGGCGCTCCTTGTGCGTCTGTATTATGTACCGCGCCTTTTTCCGGCATTGTTTCCGTGTAACCTTCATCCCGCAGTTTGCTCATGGAGGATTCCGCTTCCGATACTGCCTGTTGAAAAGGAGTTGTTTCATTTGACCTGCCGATGTTCTTGCCTTCTTTATAGTCGTGTACATCTGTTTGAACCTTGGCGGTCAGTGAAGTCGCCTTTCTACAAATCATTTGAGCGCCTTTAATTCGCGGAAGAAAATCCTTTGGGATCACTTCGATCTCGTACCATTTCACGTTACCAAGTTTGGTAAGCGCATACATTCGGGGAAACTTTTTTGTTTTCATGGATTTTGGTTTTTATATTTGTTGGTTAGTTTAGTTTTCGCAGAGAAGTCATCACTGTTTGCGCTTATCTGAATCCAGTCATTCTTAAAATCCTCATACGTTTTACGGTACGCATCATCTTTCTTATCTTTCATGGTACTGCCTTCAAGATCGGTAACGTCATATTCGTAAACCCGAGAGAGGGTTACACGGACGATTTTTTCTTTTTGTTTTGTCATGCTGTTTGTTTTGATGGTTGCTATTATTTTTTCCCTTGCACCTCCGGGAATCTTTGGAAGAAATCATAGTTTTCCCAGTAATCCTTAAAGTCTATTTTTTCAACTGAGTGGATAGTTCCATCGGTATTTACTTTAACCATTGCTCCTTTGTTGGCATGTAGAATCTTGTATAGATTTTTTGGAGTATCCAGCTTTAGCAGAAGTGCGGGAACTATATTTTCTTTATCGGGCGGAAAAAGAACTCGCGCCTCGCCAACGAAGCCCGATTCATAGGTAAAATTCCCCATAGTCCCCTTAGTCTGAAATTCAAAATCATTCGTCTGTAATTGGTGTTCATCAATAAGGCGTTTCAATTTCGCAGCGGGAACCCAGCGATTGGCAAGTGGTCGCATGCCGTGAGAGACCCGTTTCCCTTTGATAAATTCCGCCGCGCTGATTGGCGTTTCGTCAGGGTAGTACGCCGCGAACATTGTAATTTTTATTTTCTGCCTACCGAGGATCGACAGTATTTTCTCGATGCTCAGCCAGTCGGAGTAAAAGATGCCATCGGATAGATAATACCTCGTGAATTGGGCGATGGAAATGATCTTTTTCATAGGAGAAAAATTGAATGTTGAGCCGAGTATAGCAGTAATCGGGACGCGGTTTCAAAATTTGGGCGCGAAATGTTGAATGAACTGTTCGAGGAGTGACAGGAGAACGGGGAGCAAAACTGAAGTTTGCCCATTCTCTGAAGTTTTACTGAAGTTTTATCGAGCAGAAGCGGGCAGAAGATGCGCCAAATAACGTACTTTTGAGGGGCAGGAATGAAAAAGGCGCGAATAACTTAATATTCGCGCCTTGTGAGTGATCCCGCTGGGATAGGTGCTATTTCACTCTGCGAGATGGTATCCAAGCAGTTAAGCTATTAGTTATTTTGCCCCTGAGTAAAAACTGAGGTTTAGCCGGTTCGTCATCCCTATGAGATTGCCAGTGACCCACGGTGTGAAATCACAATCTCTTACAACACTGGGCAATGGAAATAATCTTTTTCATAGTATCCGAATTTACTGATTCCATACGGCAAGACGGTAAAACAAGGAACATCAAGTTCTAACTACGGCAAGCGCATGTCATACACATCCTTCATCGAATCCGGCACCCTCAGAGTCAGATAAGTCCATTACTAAGAATCTGAAAGATGCCGGAAAAATTCTTGGCATTCGCTTGCAGGATCACGTCATCGTTGCAGGTGAGCAGTGGTTTTCTTGGGGTTGCTGTAATGACAGATGTAGAAAGGAATAGGAAATATTATTGTGCAGATAAAAATCTAATAGGACTTCTTCTTACATTTGATTTTTCGGAGTTATTACTACATGATGCAAAAAAATACCAACAAGTATTCAGATAGGCAAGAGGAATTCGATGAATTAGTAGATAAGTTATTTTCCGACCTCAAATTAAATCAATGGGTACTCTTATCCGAATCCGCCTCACCGCACTTAGTTATTAGCGATGCGCTTAAACAATTTACGGCATTAATTTCTGACCCGGGAAACTTTAAGGGTACAGAAAAAGAATTAGCAGAAATATTCAAGGTGCACAAATGGAATGGTAAACAATTTGGAAAATATACAAACGTACTTGAAAAAGAAAAGGAATACACACTGATCAGCGACAGTAAAACCAATTTTCGGCTGTTGGCATTGGCAAAGGCATCCATGTTGTTTTTAGCATACATGAATGAGGTAGCAAAATTCTTTCATGAACATGGAGGTAAAAAAATAGAAGATTTATTTATCGTACGAGGCATTGAGAATCCTCTCATTAAGGAACACAAGGAAGAATTAAATAAATACCAATCTGATTATTATGGCTATTTGGTTGATTCGTTCATCATACATATTGATAAACTGCTGGATACAACCACTGCCAGAAAACAATTCCTTGATTCCGAAATAATTCACTTTTCACAGTTGTTCGGAAAAGACGAACCAAAAGATGGCTGGAAGTATCTGTGCACAAGGTTGCATTGGGAGCCGAAAAAGGCAGAAACCATATTCAAGGTAAGATTTGAGATCATTCAAGGACTTTGGCATCATAAAATTAATTATTGTTTCAGTCAGAATCAACGTCAACTAATAGCGAATGCGTTTGCGATTCAGGATTATATTGAATTTCTGAAAAAACAATCGGATAGAATTGCTAAAGGCTTACCAATTACAGGTAATAAAAAGGAAGGGAGTAGCAAAGAAGAAGATGATTATAGGATAGAAATCCTTCTTTATACTAAAGATGAATTGGAAGTAGATTTTAAAGAACTTGCTAAAAAAACTAAAACAGGGAAACAGATTCTTTCCGAAGAAGATGTTAATTATTGGTTGAGCGCAGAATTTAAAGGTTTCCCGATGTTAGCAGAGAACGATAGAAACAGGGAACTCATACCTGATACAAGAATCGGTATTATTATTCGTTTTATTTACAAAGTTTACAGAAAATATGACGATGAAACTCTACACGCAGAATGGTATCGTGAAATGCTTAAAAGAAGAATTAGTGATGGCAAAAAAAATAAATGGCGTAATAATTTAAAAAATCATTTTGCAGACACACCTGAATATTACCCTAAGAATTTGGATATTTAGGTGGCGGGGAAGGTGAATTGTTAGGTGTTGAGGTGTTCAATTTGAACACCTTTTTTATTTATACAAATTGCCATGTTGTTTTTCGGAACACTTCTATTAGAAAATAATAGCAGGAAATCCTCCGGTTCTCAACATCATAATGGCACAGATAGAGTACAAGTTAGTCAGGGCAGGAGACCTTAAAAGGCATCCCCTGCACGAGAAAATGTTCCTCAATCCTGAGGAAAAGCAAGAGGCGTTGGAATGGTTAGACCGGTCCATCGCACGGTTCGGAAAGTTGAAATCCGTTTACTATGTGGAGACCATAGTTGATGACAAAATCAAAAAGTATTACATCGACGGCGGATCAACCATCGAACTTTACAAAAAGAACGGTACGGAATTTATCTTTGCCGCTAAACTGGAACTGACCAATGAAGAAGATATACTTCAGGTCATGACGGAACTGCAACGGTCCAACCACAACAGCCCGCAGGAGGAATTTAAAATGTACACCGCGCTGTATGCTGCGTTCAGCAAGGGACAAGGGGCAAGGACTGATCTTGAAGAATTGGCAAAGAGCCCGGACGAGGTGGGCATTGATGAGGATGAGAAAAAGAAGAGGCGAGCCAGCATCTTTCAGGTGATCGGTAATATGATGGGCGGTGTAGACAAGAACCGTGTCATGTATATCTTAAAGGTGGGGCAAGTGTGTCCATGGTATTTCGAAAGGATGGTGCTTGAAAGATTCGCATTGTATGCCGCCTATATGGATTGCAAAGCGAAGGAGAGGGGTGAAATGCCAGCCGTGCCAACGGTCAAAGAACCTGCGTATGAATCGACCGCTACCGAAACACCTGTGTTCACGCCTTACACTTCAACTGATGATGATTTTAACGATGAAGCGGTTGCAAATGAGGATACCCCATCATCTGCGAACAATTCTGCTGCTTCGGAATTGAAACCACAGGTTACTATTAATAATGAAACACCTGGGGTAGTAAAGTTACAGATGAAACTCAGTAAGAGTTTGCTGAATGATACTGCTGCCATCAATTTAATCGCAGGAGAAGTTACTGTGAACACTGATGACTCACAGTTTGTAATAGTGAATGTCCAACTAATTAAAACCCCACAACTATGAGAAAGAGAAAACGCATAGTAGTCGCATCCCTGTTTTCAGGGATGGATATTTTTCTACTGGGCTGTATAAAAGCCGGGATGTTTCCTGGCTTCCAGGTGGAAAAAAATATCTACGCGGCGCTAATGAGCGCTGCCAACTTCAAATATCGTGATGGCACTCCGGTAATTGAATTCATCAATATAAGTGAAGAGGAGTACAAGTTCAAAAAAGCGCACAAAGGTGAAGATGGAAAAAAGGATATGGAGGATGAGGTTATTATAAAAGACGGTAACTACATCCGGACAAAAAGTATCGAGGAAATAAATGGCGCTGAGATCAGGGCGGCGATTGAAAAACATTACGGGAAAGACGTGATAATAATATTAATCGGGGGGCCGCCGTGCCAGGATATAATTTCATATAATAAAAAGAAAAGAGTTGGCAAATCAAATCGGAATCGGCTCTGTTTTGAATACTTGCGGGTGCTACAGGAGTTGAATCCTGACGTGGCAATCATGGAGCAAAGCACCGAATTTTTATCGTTTGAAGACGGTGATCTTTACAATGAGTTCATGTCAAAAGCCACGCAGCTTAATTTCCGTTTGTCAGAGATGGAAATGAATAGCAGTAATTATTTTTCAAACCAGCAAAGGTTCCGTGAGATCTGGATGTTTGTAAATATCGCTCTTGGCAAGGCGCCTGTTTTCCCAACACCTCACCCGGAAAGAGCCAAGCGCATCCGCGATTTTTTATCTGTCGATTTTATTCATAGCGGGGATTTCTGTTCCAAATTCAAATATCCCAATGATTTCATGGGCACGACAACTTCGGGAGCGCCTGCCTACTATTATAAAGGCATAAAAAAATGGGTTCCGTCAGTTGAAGAAAAACTTCTCTGCATAGATGTATATCCGGGCGACTACATAATTCCACCATCAATACCAGTAGATCAGGTGAAAAAAGCAATCGGTAACGTAGTGGTCATGGCGCTTGCGAAATCGCTTGCTGAGTGTGTAATCAAGGATATACTGTGCCTCAAACCTGACGGCGATGGTTACTTTGTGCCAATTGACATTCCCGATGATTCAACACCCGACAATGATGGTGCCGGTGTTCCTGTTGACACTACTCCTGTACCAACTGCCCCTATTGATGGCGGTGAGTCATCGGCTGCGGATAATGTTCCTGCCGTTAATGATTGTAATGCTCCAAATGAAACAGCGCCGGATTCACCCACTGACAAGGGTGGTTCCGGCGAACCTGTTGTTACGCCTTTGAAAAAAAATCCGGAGGATGTTTCTGGCGCATCAATTCCAACACCGGAGATTATACTGCCAGTTGCAAATGAAACTGACCCGGTACGACCACCTTCTTCCAATAATACTGATGCAGCAAAAGACAAAGCACAGCAAACTGAGCCTTCGCCTGTAAAGGTGTTCACACCTTCTATTATTACCAATCCGCCTGCACCCTTTCGGAATACATACTCCCAAAAAATTATAAGCAGCAAACAATTAATAGACATGAGGTTTGAGACATGGAAATTTCAAGGTAGATGGTTAGAGTTCATGGGTGCTCCATCTGTTACCTTTCATTTGGCTGTGTTCGGCCTACCAGGAAACGGGAAGTCAACATTTTGTATTCAGTTTGCAAAATACTTAGCAGATAACTTTGGCAAGACAATTTTTATTTCTTCTGAAGAAGGTTATTCCGTCACTTTACAACAAAAATTAGTGAACAGCAATGCTCAAGCCATTAATCTGGACGTAGCTGACTTTAGGTCTGGCGATGATATTATCAGGGATGCACAACTTGGAAAATATCACTTTATTTTTTTGGACAGTTTGGATCGGATGAATATTGATGCAGATAAATTGAGAATGTTAAGAGCTAAATATAAAAATGTTGCATTTATCACCATCTCCCAGTCAACGAAGGGGGGACTGATGCGCGGCTCGCAGGAAATAGCGCATGATTGTGATATTCTTGTCTCTGTGGAAAACCTTTTTGCCATTACAATGAAGAATAGATTTACCTCGACCGGAAAGGGATTTAATGTGCGCGAAGAAATGTCCGATTCCAAAACCGAACAAGTTAATGACAGCAGCAGCACCAATGAGAAGAAACCACAACAGGACGATGAATCAATCACTCAGCAGGAGAATATTGTGGCAGCAGCCGAGGATATAATAAATACAACCTACAACAAAATGACTCTCGAAGAATTAAAGCAAAGACTGATTGAAGCGACCGAAGTTGAAAATTATGAACTGTGCAAAGAATTAAAAGATGAAATAGCAAAAAGAGAATCAGAAAACCAGTAGATAAATAAATGTTAGAGGAAGGAATATATCAGGGGGACTGTCTGACATTGATGCCAGAGATTAAAGAGCATTCGATAGACCTCGTCTTGAATGATCTCCCCTACGGAGTGACCGCCCGCAATCCATGGGATGTGATACTGCCGTTCGATGAGCTATGGTCTGCCTGGAAGAGACTGCTGAAACCGAATGGCACGGTAGTGCTGACAGCCACCCAGCCGTTTGCGAGCATTGCGGTCATGAGTAACCTGCCGTGGTTCAAGTACGAATGGACGTGGAAAAAATCGAAAGTCACTGGGGTACTGAACGCGAAGAAACAGCCGTTAAGGCAGCACGAGCAGGTACTGGTGTTCTACGAGAAGCAACCGATATATAACCCACAAGGACTGATTCCATACGGCAAGACGGTAAAACAAGGAACATCAAGTTCCAACTACGGCAAGCGCGGGTCTCAGGATGTCTATCAGGAATTCACCAACTATCCCAGATCGGTGATCGAAATAGCAAGTGAAGGCAAGACCGTTCATCCCACGCAGAAGCCCGTTGCACTCATGGAATATATGGTACGGACTTATACAAGCGAGGGCGGTCTTGTGCTGGACTGCTGCATGGGTTCCGGCACTACCGGCGTAGCCTGCTTTAATTCCAAAAGAAGATTTATAGGAATCGAGAAGGAGGACAAGTATTTCGCAATAGCCAAAGAGAGGATAGACAGGTTAACTTTCACTTCTTATGGGTACAATTTAACTTACACCTCTTAAAGGTACAAGTTGATTTTTTTTAACTTACACCTTTAAAAGGTGCAAGTTGATCGTTGGACGCGCTACGGATCGTATGAATTCAAGCGGTACGTCCTTGTGAAATAAATCGCTCATGCTGTTCACAAAAAACATTGCGGGTTTTTCCCATGTATAAGGAAGATGCAAAGTATCACGATGCAGGGTGAGATCGAAACCATTCCGGTATTTTGATTTTCCCATAGCTTTCATGTGTTGCGACCAGGATTCGGCATAGCAGTTCTTGCATCCGGCTGAAATTTTATCGCAGCCGGTATTCGGATTCCATGTATGATCAGTCCATTCAATAGTTGTTGTTCTCATAGGGATTAAATTTATTTTTGTTTGAGCCGTGTACTTCAATAGCGATGTTCTTTGTCCTTGTTGGTTTGCTTGACTTGGTGGATGTGCCCTTGCACAGTAGGCATTTAATACATAAAATTTCTTTTGTTGTATTAGGACATATTATTTCACCGGGCAACAGTTTGTCATTTCTCTTTATTACCCTAAAAGTCCGCCATCCCATTTGTTCTGCTTTCATTTGTTCTAAAGGACGGTCAACACTTGCCATGCACAGCGGTTTCAGTTCTTGTGCGTATCCTTCTCGCCATTGGTGTGTGTATCCGGTATGGTCACTTGCATATTTGTATAAATCATTCCATACGTAAAATGGCGCTGCTGCCGGATCACCGTATGCGCCAAACCTGATGAATGTGTCTGAGAATTTATCTGCGAATTCCTTTGGGTAGCGCATTGATAGTTTAAAGTAATTTCCCTTTTGATAGGATTCCCAAACATTCGTTGGCGCTTCGTCAACTTGTACATAACAAGTTTTATTTTCACTGGGTTTGTGCCGGCACATTCCGCATACTGATTTGTCATGACCGGTATTAACGGCTTGTCGAGGCGACATATTTTTGTTGAGTATCCAGGTTTGTACCATAGGTCCGGTCTTGTCATTGCCTGATTTCATAGTAGCGATGACAACAATGTATTCGCCATTGATGAGCGATTTACCGTCATAAAGAACATATCCCCTTTCTTTAATATTTATTGGTTTGGGAATAAGAAAGTTCTTGATAAGTTCCGATTCGGTCAACTCATCCGGATTTGATAGTTGTTCAATATGTCCAAGGTTCATCATATTTAAGTGCTTTTAAAAATTATCTATTTGCAACTGTATCAATGCAAGCATAGCAGATAATTTATTCCTTTGAAAGTTTTTTAGAAAAAAATCTCGGCGTCGGTGGAAATGCTGCAAGTTCATGTAAAATAAATTTGTAGAAATCCTTTTGTGCGCTATGCCATAGCCGTGTTCAAATGCTGTACTGTCTCCACCAGTTTTTTCTTAGTCAGTTGGGTATAGTGTGAGATTGTAGTTCTTATGTTTTTATGAGAGAGCATTTTGCTGACCGTATAAATATCTATCCCCATTTCAAAAGCCAAACTTGCGAATGTTTTTCGAGCAACTTTACTGGTCAGTTTTTTATTTAGACCTGCTATTTCGGAAATCACTTGAAGATATGTATTGAGTTTTTGGCAGCTGATGTTAGGAAGTGCACTATTGGTGGATTTAGCTTCTTCCCGATACCTGTTTAATATTACAACTGCCGGCTCCATGAGCGGCATCTCATGGAATGACTTAGTTTTCTGAGTCTGTATGGTGTACCAATAGATACCCCTTTCATCCTTGCGGATATTTTGAGGCTTGAGGTTGCTCACGTCACTCCATCTCAATCCTGCGGCATAAACCGAGAACAGGAAAAAATCGCGAACACGCTGAAGCGATTTATTGCCACCTAAATTATGATTCTTAAGAATTTTTATTTCTTCATTGGTGAGATAAACAATGGCAGGCGGTCCTTCGCTCTTTTTTCTATAACCCTGAAATGGATATTTTTCCAATACCTCTTTATTTACCGCATCATTGGCAACCGCTATCAGTTTTTTCAGAATCGCATTTGCTGAGATCCGTTCTCTGGGTTTGTTTGATGATTTGATGGGAGTTGACATAAGGTACTGCTCAAAGCCCACGATAAATTTAATGGATAAGGCGGTAATCTTGAAATTTATATTGTGCTTGGCGACTAAATAGTCCCTGAGAAGATTTCTGGCGCTGATATAATGACTGATGGTTCCATCTACGTATTCAGAGGTTCGTTGTCTTTTTTCCTCTATATGGGTGTCATAAAATTGGAGCAATTCTATAGATGAATTTTGCCTGACTTTCCCCCTGAATATTTTTCGGATTTCTTTTACCGATGGTTCTTTACCATTCTTTTTTAATTCGTTGAATATTTCATCGAATCTTGTTTTTGCATCTTCCAGTTTCCGGTTGTTGTAAATATTGAATTTAAGCAGCGGATTAAACATTTCATGATCAATATTCCAATTACTGGGTTTCGCCTTTAGTCTCAGGGAGATTTCCGTTTTCTCATCGAGATACGTCAGGCGGGCATATACTGGGTATTCCTTTTCCTTATTTTTCTCTTTGGGATACCCATACAGGTAAATTTTAATTGTAAACTTTCTTTGCTCGAAAAAATTCATAGCGTATATTTTTATTAGTTAATTTTCTTTTTCTCTGCGTTCAAGCAACCTTCGGAAGTCGCCTGCCCTGTAAAAATTACTTTTTCCCCCGATGCTCGAACGGCTGATGTGACCTTCGTTCCGCAGTTTCAGCAAAGTTCCGCGAGACAAACCCGTTATCTCTTTCACCTGCTGTTCTGAAATAAAATCACCAAGAACCTGTTCCTTCTTTTTATTTAATTCCCGCCCGCTGATGGCTTCTTTCAGGAGTTCCATCTCCTTTTTCAGAAGTTTTACCTCTGCAATAAGTTCGTTATATTCGTTCACGATAATGCGCGTTTTTTTGACTCGGTGAAAAAATTTACTCGTTTGAAAGTTTCAATCAGAAGCAATCATCGTCTCCTCGCCGCTCCTAAATTTTTCTGTCGCATTCCGGTGAGAAACCAAGCGTTTCGCCCGTCCCGGCTCGCCCGGACTCTTCTTGTCGCTCCTGATACGATGCAGGTTTTCAGATTATCTGTAAGCGCCTTCCATGCTAATTTAACGAACCGGGGACAGAAAAAAAATTCTCTGCAAGAAAAACTTTCTAACGCTCAGCGGTTTGGTGAAATGTCTGCAGGTCTGAGATAAAAGCCCATGAAAAAATATTTTACGGTTGTTCTCTGTCACCAAACACCTTACAAAAGTCTGAGTTGCCAAGTCCCAGAGGAGAAAACTCGTTCCGGTTGAGCCGGTTGAGGCATTTTCTATTTTGGGATGACAAAACTTTTACTGAGATAAAGAAAACTGCACCTAAAAAAGTGAGAAAAGTAGCGGGATAAGGAAGCATTGGGCGTTTTGCATGGTAATTTGTCTCGTTTCGGAACAAAAAATAAGGCGAGAACATCCCTTTCGGATACCATCGTCTCACTAACGGAAACACGGAGGAAATAATTCTGTCATGCGAGAGAACTCGCCTGAATAACATCTCGGACTGAGAAATTCTTCTTGGTTATCTTGGAAACTATCGGTTCGGTAATCACATCAACCCTGTATCCGAACTTGCCGCTCTCGTAATTGATGATTCCGTCCGCCTTCATCTTCTTCATGGTGAGCTTGAACTTATCTTTCGACATGAACAAAATGAGGTCGTCGCTCTTTATGGGAACGAGCGCCTTGTGGTTCAGATCGCGCTTGGAATGTGATTTGGCGAAGATCATCGTATTATATCTCGATAGCAATTCGCCAAGTATCGCCACCTCGTAAACATCCCGTCCTATGGAAGTAAGCTGTATCATCTTGTCTATCCTGTACCATATTTTATTGCCAGCTGACATATTTGTTTCTTGTATATGAAATTATTCCTGTCTGACTTTTCCTATGGATATTATATTTACAAGCGCCATTAAAGTTTCTTCTGATGCTTGAAAGCGGCAGTTTCAAGACGCCATTACACCTCCATTTTATCATTTGGGAGCGCCAGTTTCGTTCTATAAATCGCCTAAGCGCTTGGTATCCAAAGCGCAGGGGGCTTACAATATATAAGAGATTCCTGGCGGGGCCAACCCACCCGTTTTTCGCAGGACGAAAAAACAGAGAGCACTTCGTTTCAGCAGAGCATGAAACTGTGTGCTCTCTGTTCTTTTTCCGTAAGAAGCATCCGCAGGGCGGAGTGCTTGTGTTGGAAGTTCAATGTTCTAACAAAATTTTTAGTAATAAAACCACTTGATATCCGGTTAAGAAGATAAGAATCCACCGTAAGCATCCCTATAAAAAGGTAAGGTGTCCGAACATAAGATGATATAGATAATACAGAGTAAATAAGAATCCACTGTAAGCATCCCCCTTAAGAACGTAGGGCGTCCGAACATAAGATGATATAGATAATACAGAGTAAATAAGAATCCACTGTAAGCATCCCCCTTAAGAACGTAGGGCGTCCAAACATAAGATGATATAGATTATACAGAGTGAATTAGAATCCACCGTAAGCATCACCCTTAAGAACGTAGGCCTCCGGATGTGAAATGATATAGATAATCTAATGCGAGCATCACCTTTACGCCTATGGGACGCCGAAAACTCAAAAACAAAAATATCGAGTGTGTAAAGTCATTTAACAGCCATCCCGCGCGCATTCGGCTTCAAAAGACTTGCGGTTTACCCCCGGGATGGGCGGCAGGCGAGTTATGACTGCCCTATTAGTGTTGGGTACTCAAAATGACTTAGGACGCAAAATATCAGCATCCCAAGATTTATATTTCGATACATAAACTTTCAGATGTTCCTTTTTTCCGGTTGAACAAATGGAATACCGATGATTTTAAATAAATCTTCTTCTTCGCGTACCTCAACCATCCTCCGGTCTCTTGTCAGGTAACCACCCTCTCCCTTAAATCCTGCATTAACCCATTTAGGTCCCAGAATCCTCCGGCAGAAATCTACGCTGCCCGTCCGCTGAGCAAAAATGTATCCCCAGTTATATTCGTTCGCGAAGAATAAATCCAGTTTTATGCCATGAGGCAATATTCGCCGTGTGTACTTACATGGCAGTTTTCCTATAACCCGCTCCCATCGGTTTACGACATTAGCAATTCCGGATTCAAGCAAACCAATGTCGTACGGTTTGGGGACAGCAACGATCTCGACGTCCTTGACTTCCGGGTTCTTCCTGCGGATGCTTCCTGCTATTTCGATGCGGTGGCAGTGCGGACTGAGTAGGTCACGAACTTCCTGTGCGATTGCTAATGCTTTTGAGTATTCCATTTTGTTAAGTTTTTAGATTGATGTTTTACCTGTAAAGACAGGATTACCGCATTATAGCAGATGTTTTCTTACCATAAAAATATTTAGGAATTATTTTTTGAAAAGATGGAATACTGCCTTTAAACTTCGCTACAATAATGGGATGAAACATGTTGGTAATGTTCCAGTTGGTTTAAGTACCCTCGTCTTGTTAATATTTCCATCAGGTAATGTTAATAACTCTTTAAGGTATATTTTTTATCCCCCAGTAATAATTCCGTTCTTTGTATCAGTTCTTTGAAACGATAATTGTTTTGTTTAGTTAATAGAGCAGTAGCACGCAGGCACTTAAAGCCTCGCCCGTAAATTTTGCGGGCAGGCACGGCTTAACCGTAATTGTCGAGGCACACAGCATCCGTCCGTTCGTCCGTAGTAATACGTTCGATGAGCATTTGTTGTTACCGCGAATTACCCGCTCCTCTTTCGTCCGTCTTAATTATGACATATTAATTTGTCATACTTTTTTCTGACACAGGACAAGAGCAGGCTGGAAATCTAAGGTGGAAAAGCGCATCACGCCCAACTGTAGCTATTGCCGAACGAGCAGGCCAGCAATGGCTATAACCCGATACATTAACTAATACTTTTTCACTATGAAAAATGTAAACAAAACAGTTGGGACATTGACTAAAAAAGTCAATTCCCTTTTATCGAAGAGCCGTGATGCGCTCTCGGACGAAGACATTCAAACCTTGAAGGAAGTAAAACACCATCTCAGGAGTTTGAAACATTCTCCTCCAGCAGTCCTAAAATCAAAAGTTCCCGAAATACTCGGGATGCTTGTGAAGTTTCTGCTGAAGCCCGAAGTGATGGAACCCATCCAGAGAATCCTGAAAAGGATACTGGATAAATTCTGACGCTGAAGAATGATGTCTGCGAATGCCACTTTAGTTTCTTTGTATATGAACCTTGGAACCACTATATCTACTCTCCGCAAGACACGAAAAATAAAGCAAGGAGCATTTGCTGAGCGATGCAAAATTTCACAGTCCTATCTTTCACTGATAGAACATAACCGGAAAGAACCGAATCTTTCCAAGTTGAAAGACATAGCATCCGTATTAAATGTACCTCTGCCAGTAATTTTTTTTCTATCTATAGAAAAAGGTGATGTGCCTTTGCGAAAAAGACCGGCATACGACATGGTAATGCCATCAGTAGAAAAATTAATCAATGATGTATTCCTCCATGACGAAAAATTACCCCATAAGAAATAACCGGCATTTTGAATCGGTACTTGGTATATCCATTGAGGAAATTGATTCCTTGATAAGCGATTTGAATCGCGAAGATGAAAAATGCAAACATTATTATAGTTTCATCAAACGAACCAAAAAGAAAAACGGCAAGATAAAGGAGCGGGAAATCACTCCATCCAGATATACTCTCAGCCTCATACAGGATAGGATCAAAGACAGAATATTATATCAGATACCCCTTCCTGATTATGTCATGGGCGGAAGAAAAAATAATGATTCGATTTCTAATGCCGGAGCACACAAGGGGAAGAACCATAATTTCCTAACAGACATCAAAGAGTTTTTCCCTCGTATAACGAACAAGATGGTTTACGGTACATTCAACGAACTTGGATTCATCCCCCCTGTTTCAAGCCGTCTCGCCCGCCTCACAACATACAAGGGACACATCCCTCAGGGCGCATCCACAAGCACCGCTGTTGCCAATATTGTATTTCACTATAGAGTGGAAAAGGAGTTAAAGAAAATAATCAGCGAGAAAGATATTGCTTACACACGATGGGTTGATGATCTTGAATCATAATTCTTGTAGCTTCTTATCTGGGTTTCGGTGAGTTTTGGATTGGACATTTTTTCAAGTATCGTTTTTGTCGGTCGCATTGTATTATTCCCTTTATCAACTCCAGTTATATCCGTGCGTCCAATCTTATACAATGTTTTTCTGTGGCTGTGCATGAATCCTCCATCTCTTATTTTGTCAAGGATGGAAGAAACGAGTTCTTTGAATTGATGTTGCGAAGAAAAGGTAAGAGAGTTCGTTCTGCCTAATGCCTCATCTGAAGTCATCCTGGTTATTCCAACCCGAAAAGAAAGAATAAAAAATTGAACTACCAATAGCTTTTAATAAATCTGGAAAGTTCTATAGATGGGGAATAATCTAAAGACGTCTTAATTAAATCGGTGATTTCATCCAAAATCAATTTGCGCCAAATTTCATCTTTATATTGAAAACCTAAAATTATTTTATGGATTTTTAACTTAGGAATTCCAGCATTCCAATCAGGAGAATCTTCTCCATCAATTTGTTCAAACCCCTTTTCTGTTAACGGTAAAGAAATATATTTAATTTTATTTTCTTCCCTATTGTTTGAATATTTTTTATAAGTTTTCTCCATATCTTCTTTTATATCAGGAAAAATAAAAATATCCTTTGGAGAGCGTATTTCAATATTTCCTATTAGTTTTTTCGTAAAGTCATATATGATTCTTATTTCATTTTCAGGTTTGTATAGATTGGATTTGTAAAATGGGAAAAGTTTTCGGAAATCAATATGGTAATAATCTTTGTGTTGTTTTTTTAATTCCAAATATGATTTGTATATTTTTTTCAACCTTCCCTTCACTGAGGGACCATAATTTATTTTCCCAATGTGAAAGTCCTTCCAGTTTGATTGATTATTTGCAATTTTAAATACAATTACTGCGCCCTCTCCATTTTTGCCAAATAATCTCCATAAATTAAACTTTACTTGACCACTCGTTTGATTTGCCTTTAGTAGTGAAGTGTCACATCCTGAAAGAGAGAAAATATTTCGTTTGTCTTCATTGCTTTTTTCTTCGCTAATTTCAAATATTCTTCCTGCATAATCATATTCAATAGGATCAAACATATTTTTGAAATTATATAACCTTATGCTTTTAGTTTTTAAAATAGATTTTAAAGAATCTATTGTGGTAAAATGAATAAAATGGAAATTTTCAGGTACATTGTGACTGCTTTTATTATTCCAAATTTTGTTTCTCGGAAATGAATAGTTTTCCTGAAGATATAATATCTGGTTATCTGGTAATGATGTTCCAGCATTACCATTGTAATTTAGAATTAACCCTAATTCCGAAATATTTTTTTGAAAATTATTGTCAGGATTTCCAATCATTGGTTAAGGTGTTATTGCTTTCACGACATTTATCAACAAGAACTCTTTAAAGTCAATATGCAAGCGACCTTCCCTAATTACCCGAACTGGGAATTTTTTCGCTTCCACTCGTTCGGCAATGGTGCGTTGTGTCAATAACAGTTCTTCGCCAATAAATTTTAAGTGTTCATCAAAACTCCATTCCGGATTAGGTTCTATATCGGTAAATTTCCAAACATCTATATTCATGATTGCCAACTTTTGATTCTTATGTAGATTAAATTTATCGTAAATATATGGTTTGGTAAAATTAGATTCGGGAATTGGAGTTGAATGCTGAATATTTTCGAAATGCTCACCAAGTGCTTTTTTAGTAGATGAAGTTATTTTATTTGCCTTAACAGGATTATCAGCCAATATTAAAAGAGGGAGCCAATAAGTTCTCCCTGTTAAATCGTACTCAAATAAAAATTCTACAAAAAATCTTGGAGGAACATATCCTGTTCCTTTGCATTCGGGACAGTTTGGAGTATCAATTGGAAGTTCCCCAGCATTAGCAAATCCACCATTTGTAGATATGCTGCCATAT
>Ga0209002_10000352_pt1 | contig 36180 bp, 36 predicted proteins | sample Rifsed16ft2_FD_184010 | JGI IMG/M metagenome (GOLD analysis project Ga0209002, IMG submission 184010) | Soil microbial communities from Rifle, Colorado, USA - sediment 16ft 2 (version 2) | ecosystem: Environmental > Terrestrial > Deep subsurface > Rock core/Sediment | place: Rifle, Colorado...
GTAGTCCTGTTAACTCTTTTAATTTTTTATTATACCAGAGTATTTTTCTGTTATTATCTGCAATAATCAGCCCGGAATCGTCTGATTCCAATAATTTCTTGAGGGCATATTTTGAAATTATTTTTTTGAGCATTACTACTCTTGTTTAATTTCGTATTTTTTAATTTTTGTATATAATGTTTTCGGGCTAATACCAAGTTGATTCGCGGTTTGAGTGCGGTCCCATTTATTCAGGTTAAGCGCAAAAGCGATATGTTTTTTCTCAATATCATCCATACTTAAAACTGTCTGCATTACTTCATCATTTCCGTTTTCTATAGGTTTTCTTTTCAAATCTATGGGCAGGTTTAAATCTTCTCCATGGATGGTGTTTCCATCTGCAAAAATAATTGCTCTTTCTATTATATGGTCAAGCTCTCTAACATTTCCCGGGAAATTATATTTTGCAAGTAATTCTTCAGCTTCCTGTGAGAGCTTTTTGGGTGACCTGATTGGAGATTTTGCTTCCAGGAAATGACGCGCTAAGAGAAAGACATCTTCCATCCTGTTTCTAAGAGGGGGAATTGTAAGTGTAATTACATTCAATCTGAAAAGAAGATCTCTTCTAAAGGTTTTATTTTCAGCTTCTTCCAGCAGGTTCCTGTTGGTTGCGCCGATTACACGAACGTTGGAAGTTAAATTTGTTACGCCGCCAATTCTCCTGTACTCGCCATTTTCCAGGAACCTCAAAAGTTTTGGCTGAAGGGACAAGCTCAACTCACCTATTTCATCAAGAAAAAGAGTTCCGCCGTGGGCTATCTCTACAAGGCCCTGTTTAGTTGATTTAGCGTCAGTGAACGCACCTTTTTCGTGGCCGAATAACTCACTTTCAATTAGTTGATCCGGCAGCGAAGCACAGTTTATTACAACAAAAGGCTTATCATTTCTTGCCGAGTGCTTGTGAATATATTCAGCAAATAATTCTTTTCCGGTTCCTGTTTCCCCTTCTATCAAAACATTGGAATCAGACAAGGCGGATTTGTTTGCAAGGTTAATTACTTTTTGGAGTTCGGTACTATTGCCGATAATTGTGTTTGATAATTTTTTATTAACCTGGTTTGAAAGGATTGTAGTTTTAACAATCAATTCTTTATGTTCAAGTGAACGGTTAACGGTAATTAATAATTCATCAAAATTATAAGGCTTGCTGATAAAATCGTAAGCTCCGTTTCGTATACACTCGATAGCTTTTTTAACATCTGATTGTGCGGTGAGAACGATCACCTGTACAGAAGAATTGTAGTCGCTAACAAATTTTAAAACTTCCTCTCCGGAAATCTCGCCCATATTAAGGTCAAGAAGCAGAAGGTCGTAATTTTTTTGTTTAATACTCTCAATTGCCAGGCTGCCGTCATAAACAGTGTCTACAGAATAACCCTCTTCAATTAATTGTTCTTTGAGGAGATAACAGAGTGTTTCATCATCATCACAGACCAGAATTTTAGCGCTTTTACTCATATTTATATTAAATAAACAAAAATGAGTAAAATTAAAAATAGAACTTCCTACAACATAACTCAGTCAATTCTTGATGAATTTGAAGATGTTGCATCTAAAACAGCAATAAACAAATCTCGTTTAGTTGAGCTATTAATAACTGAATGGTTAAAGAAACAAAAAACATCTAATAAAAAAAATGACTAAACAGGAAATTATAGAAATCGCTAAAGAAATTGGAATTTTCAAGGGTTATAGAATTGATTATCCAGAGGATTGGTATGGAGGTTTTAATCAAAAAGAATTATATGAAAAAATTACAAATTATAATCCAAGTATTAAAAAACATTTTAATTTTATAAATAATATAGTTAGAAACATTTTTCCTGAATATTATTTTTTAGAATGGAAATTTAAAAACACATCAAAAGGTTTTTGGGACGAACATGAAAATTCTGTCTTATATTTAAGATGGTTAGAAAAAGAATTAGATTGGAGTAAGCCAGAGGATTGGTATAATTTAAATCAAAAATTACTTATTGATAATTATGGTAGATATTTTAATACAAAATATATTATAAGTGAAATTCCAAGTGTTTTATATCCAAAATACGTATTTGATTATATTAAATTTAATAAAATACGTAATGGTTATTGGGATGATTTTGAAGTGTTAAAAAAATTTTTATTACCTAAATGTGAAGCTGTTGGAAGAATGTTGACTGATGATGAAATTTCTAACATTAAAGGACTTAAAGAGGCGTGCGGAAAACATGGTGGCATTATTAAGGTGGCTGAAAAAATTGGTTTCAATGTCGCACTAAGATATAAAACCTTATCAGGAAACATTGTAGCATCTTCATATGAGGTAATTGTGGATAATTTTCTTTATTTAAATGATATAAAATTTGAACATGAAAATAAAATTTGTAATGAAAAAAAATATAGATATGACTTTAAAGTAAATGATTATTTTATAGAAATTTGGGGACTTTTTAACAAAGTTTATGTTGAAAAAAGAAATAAAAAAGAACAATTATATAGTTTAAAAAATTTTAAATTGATTAGTTTAGAATATTATATGTTTTATCAAAAAATATATCACATAAACGAAGATTTGAAACAGGTTTGTAAAAAATATAATATAAAAACAGATAATTTTTACAATGAAGATTTAAATAAATTAAAATTTTTTGAATCGTATGATAAAGAAAATGTTATTATGGAATTATATAATGAATATTTGAGGTTAAATTTAAAAATATTTCCAACTAAATATTGGTGGAATAAAAATGGGTTTAGTAGACAAATTAATTTTTTAATAAATAATAAAATAGACATTTCAGAAATAACAAAAAGATTTAATATTACAGAAACGACTGCTTTTAAGTCTCGTAATTATTGGAAAGATTACACAAATATAGAGAATGAGTTATTGCCAATTTGTGATGATATAGGACAGTTTCCAACTAAACAATATTTAATTACGAACAACAAAAGTTCATTAAGTAATGCAATAATAGTTTATCATGGTGGATTAGAAAAAATTGCTATAAAATTAGGTTATAAGCTTACACATAAAGTTAGAAATTATTGGGTAGATTGGGATAATTTAAAAAAAGAAATACTTTTATTGTATAAACAAAATAATTGTTTTCCAAGCTATTCTTTTTTGATAAAAACAAAAAATAATCCTATCTTATCTAGTGCCAGAAAATATCATGGCGGATGGGTAAAAGTCAGGAAAATTTTTGAAGAAAATAATTATTATAAAAATGAAATATAAAAGTATTATAGTAACTGGAGGCTCATCTCAAATTGGTCGGTCTTTACAAAAAATTATGCCGGAGGCTGTTTATTTATCATCTAAAGATTTTGACTTAACAAATCAACTTAGTGTTAAATCCATGTATGATAAGTTTAATCCTGATTTCATATGTCACTTATCCGCCGTTGTGTCTGGTATAGAAAACAATATCAAATTTCCATATAATCATTATGTTGAAAATGTATTAATGAACACCATGGTTTTAGACGAGGCGTACAAACGTAATGTTGCCGGTTTTATTACCACACTATCAACTTGTGCGTATGCAGATAAGTTGCCAGAAAATTTCTATCCATTAAAAGAAGAAAATTTATGTCTTAGCGAGCCATCAGAGACAAATTACGGTTATGGAATATCAAAACGAAATTTAGCTATTCAAATTAATATCGGAAACAAACAGTATGATAAAAATTATTCTTTTGTTATACCAGCTAATATTTATGGACCATATGATAAATTTGATTTACAAAAATCTCATTATATAGCTGCTTTGTTAATTAAAATAAAACACGCAATAGATAATAAATTAGATTTTATAACTCTTATGGGCACTGGGACACCAATTCGTCAATCCGTATTTAGTTTTGATGTGGCAAATTTGTTGAAACTATGTATTGAAAACAACATTTCAGAACCATTTAATATTGCCACTGATGAAATATATTCAATAGATGAAATTGCAAAAATTGCATTAAAAGCCTGTGAAGCAGAATATTTGAATATCATATACGACAAATCGAAACCAGATGGACAACATAAAAAAACTTGCTCAAACGAAAAATTAAAAAGTTTATTTCCGAATTTTAAGTTTACAAATTTAGAAGATGGAATAAAAGAAACTTGGAAACATTTAAATAAACTTTAACAATGGGAATGTTCGACACTTTATATGTAAATCTCAATCTTCTTCCTTTATCAAATGAGGAGCAAAAATTTCTTGAAAAAGGTGAAGGATGCGACTTTCAAACAAAAGATTTTGATTGTGAGCTAACTGAGATATATATAACAGATGAAGGTGAATTAAAAATAAATAGATTCGAATACGAATCAGTCCCAAAAGAAGAAAGACCACATCCAAATGCAGAAGGATTAATGGGCTTGGCTGGATCCTTAAGAAGAATAAATGAAAGATTCGAAACAATTCCTTATCATGGAATAGTGAATTTTTATACTTACAAAGAAGATGTTTCTTTTGAATTCTTTGCAAAATTTGATAATGGAAAATTAGATATAATAACTGGAGGCAAAGAATAATGAGAAAACCACATCCATCATACGAAATATTTGTAAAAGAACAAAAGCCAAAATATGGAGAAACATTTACTGAATGGTTTTCCAAAAATCAAAAAATTGGAGAAGTAGATTTTTTAAAAGAGTTACAAAAAAGAAATGCATGTTATAAAGAATCGGAATTTATTGGATTTCCATCAGAACATTATATAAGTTATTTTAAAGATTTCTTTCCTAAAAAATTGCAATTATGCCAAAATTTGATTGGATTATTATTTAGTGACGATGCACTTATTCGTTATAATTTAGATATTGTGGCAGATGTTATGGATTTATACGAAGATGCCATTCAAGAAATTTGTTTTAGGGATAATATCTATGTGACTTCTATGCCCGCCGGATATTATAAAAATAGAGTTTTTAATACAGAAAATTATAATTTTAAAAATTTAGAAGAATTTAAAGAAGAAATTGAGACAGGCATAGTGATGGTATATTATTTCAGAATACTTGAAGACTTCTCTGTAGAAGCTATGTATTTCAAGTATGAGCCATTAACAAGAAAGGTTATATTTGAAAAACAGTAATCATTAAAAATATTAAATTTAAAGAATAACACTTTATTTTCTTGTTTTTCTCCGTTAGATTTATTGAAAAAAATATTCTAATGGAAAAACCTCTTATTCAGCTCGTAAAAGACACAATAAATAACCAAGACATTGATAAATTAATTGAATGGTTAAAAACATATCCCAAATTAACAAAGGGGGATATGACGCTAAAATTTGAAAAAGAATTTGCTAAATGGATTGGCTGTAAGTATTCTATATTTGTTAATTCCGGAAGTTCTGCTAATTTATTAATGATTGCAGCTTTAAAGGAACTTGGTTATTTGAAATACAACGCAATCGTTTGCCCTGCATTATCATGGGCTACAACACTATCGCCAATTATACAATTGGGAATAACTCCAATTTTAGTAGATTGTAATCTTGATGATTTATCTGTAGATTTAAATCACTTAGAAGAAATATTTAAAACTGAAAAAGTAGATGCACTTATATTAGTTCCGGTATTAGGTTTAAGTCCAAATTTTGATAAAATAATTGAATTAACTAATTTCTATTCGGTAAAACTCATAATAGACAACTGCGAGTCCCAGGGAACTACATTTAATAATATAAAAATTGGTAATTTTGGATTAATGACCTCTTTTTCTACTTATTTTGGTCATATCATGGCAACTATTGAAGGTGGACTTATAACTACTGATAATGAAGATGTTTACAACTACCTTTTACAGGCCAGATCGCACGGTTGGATGAGAGACCAAAGCATTGAAAAACAACAGGAATTAAAAGAAAAATATAACCTAAGCGATTTCTCAGCTCAATATGAATTTTTTGTGTCCGGGTATAATTTAAGACCCACTGAAATCAGCTCAAAGCTCGGAGTACAACAATTAAAAAAAGTTGACTTAATGATAGAAAAAAGAAATAAAAATTTTCATATTTTCAAAGAAAAACTATCTCCTTATACTTGGTTTCCTAAGGAAGTAGAAAATAGTTTTACTGCAAGTTTTTGTATACCAATAATTGCAACTGATATAGAAGAAAAAAATAGAATCATAAAATCATTAGTTGAAAATAATATAGAATGCAGACCATTAATTTCAGGTTCAATGGGTAAAAAAGTTTTTTATGTTAAAAAATATGGAGTAAAAGAATTACCAAATGCATCAAAAATAGATGAATGTGGGTTGTATGCTCCTAATCATCCAGAGTTAAGCGAAGAAGATATTGGAAGAATATGTAATTGTATAATAACGGCAATAGAAAACAAATAAAAATGTCACAAGAAAGAGAAATAGAATTCAAAGAAATTCCCAATACATATAGAATTTTCACAGATAAAGTGACTGTGTTAGAAAGAAAAGTGTTATTTGAAAAGACAGAGGAGTCAAATTATTTCGACCCTTTTGAAGATTTTTTTGGAGGTCAGGTTAACACTCACATTCTTACTTTAAATGATATTATTCAAAATAGAAATAGAACACTTGAACAGACAAAACCAAAAGTTCTTTTTGAAAAAAATCTATTTTTAATTCGAAATAAAAAGGAAATTAAAAAAAGAAGAAGTGATATACTTCAACACATGCATCATGTAAAAACCAGTCAAACATCAGAAAACTCAATTATTGACATTACTTCATTTGAGGGTATTAATTTCAATAGACCATGTACAAATGAAGAAAAAATTGAATTAAGGCGTCAATTTGATTATTATGTATATCCAGAAGCCATAGATGAAATTAATTGTGAAATTAAAGAAAAAGATATTGACGGAGCTGATTCTGTTCGCTTAGATTATGGTTTATCATATAATGGAGTTTCCTCAGATTTATTTAGGAATTTTACAGAACATCAAACAAAAAGACTTCCGGAAGATTATGAAAATCAAGTAAAAAAAATGGTTGATAATCTATTTTCTAAAGCTATTACAAGGCGTGTATTAGTTGAAAAAACTGGATATTATACATATAAAACGTTTCAAAGATATGATGCTTATATTACGAATTTAAGAGATAAAGATGAATCAAATTATTGGGAGTTGAGAAAAAAATACAGAGAGTCAATAGACTTGAGATTAAATCAAGAAAGAAATGAAATGACTGGAGACTTACATAGATTACTAAATAATGACTGATATTTTAACTAATGAGAGAGTTGTTTTTTAAAAAAACTGTATTTATAGAAAACATTAACATGAAAAATATAAGACAGTTAGTAAAAAAAATACTTTTTGAAGCACATGGAATACAGTTGTTGGTTAAAGAATGCACTTTAATTGTTTCAAATGACATATTGGATTCATTAGAAAGAAATTTCACAAAAATAAACGATGGCCACGGGTGGGAGCTTTCAACTCAAACATATACTCCAGAAGAAATAAAAAAAGGAACAAAAATAGAGCTTATTAAAGTGCATATTGATTTTAAACTTTCTAATGAATTTAAAATAGGAGGTGATTTTAAACCAAATAAAACAATATTGTTTGATGATAATAGTTATGAAATTATTATTGGTTTAAAAATAGAAACAAACACTTTAGAAAATATTTTACCACAAATAAAATCAGCCATTTCACATGAGCTTAATCATGCTTTTGTTTATATAAAAGACCTTAGTGGAAAATCGAAATTAAATACATTAAATAAATCTTATCATTCTACTAAAAATGAATTGGTTTTTTTCCTAAAAGACAATCCAGCTATTAAAGAATTTCTAAATATGATTTATTTAGCAAATCCATATGAAGTACAGGCGAGAGTACAGCAATCCGCTTTTGAACTGGAACATATAAATGAAAGAAACGCAGAAGATACAATAGTTGCATTGTTACAATATAGTCCATTAAGAGACGCAAAAATAATGATTTCTTACAATTTAAATGAAATTAATAAATTAGATAATGAAACATTAAAAACTTTTGTTAAAAAATTTAATGATAACATTAAGTCATTTTCAAAAGAAGAAAATCCAAAAACAATTTATGAAACAGAAAAATTCTTTAATTATTGGAAAAATGTTATAAATAATGCTGGAGATACATTGGCAAAAAAAATATATAAAATTGTTGCAGATAAACATCAAATACATGAAGCTGATGTTTATGAACAAACAAGCGGAAGAATCTACGAAAGAATATTTGGAGAATCATATGGTTTTTCTGGCTTGGATTAAATTAAAAATATTATTCTAATTAATTTTTTTTTAATGTTTTATTTGCATCTTTGATTTTTGTTCATTAGTATTGCACAAGAGCAAATAAACCAAAAACATATTAATGGAAAATCCAACCTCAAAAACATTTAAAGAAGCTGAAGAAGTCCTTTCAGTTGCAGTACAAAGAAAAATAACAATAGCAGATGCGTGTATGATGCTGGATAAAAGTCCAGACTTCATGTCTGGAATAGCTATTAAAATAGAAAAATCCTACACTGCTGGTGTAATAAAAGAAAAGCAAAGGGATAAGCTCGTTGAATTATATTCTCAATATACAAGAAATATATATAATCAGAATAAAAAATCAAAAAGAGCTTCCTTATCAGTTGATAAGGCTCCATTAAGAATGTCTAAGGGTTCTAAATCAAACAAACAATCAAAACCAGACAAGAATAAATTTAAAGAAAATATTAAAAATTCAATTTCTTCCACAGCTCCTTTCGTTCCTACTAAAATAAATGATTATGAATTTGAAAATGATAGCAAAAGTCTATCTTTAACAAACAAAGAGAAGGAAATGCTTGAATATGATGCTGATACTGATGAGAAATATGAGGAAAGAAGTGTTGGCGAAGTAATTAGAGGTAATGACGCTTTCGTGAACCCATACGGTAACACCGTGCACAAGATAACTGGTTATAAATATAAAGTATTCATAAGAGATGAGAGACCTCTTTCTGGAGAATTTTCAAGAGAAGAAATGGATAAAATTTATCGTCTATATTCAAGTATGGATGGTGCCGGATTAACGTTGAGAGCAGTGTCAAGGGAGTTTCATTTATTAAATTATAGAGATTTTAAAAGAATTTTGAGAGCATTTAATATAACTAAAGCTTCTTTAGCTGTTGCACCACATGTTCTTGAGGAATATTCAGAGGATGAGCTTGTTTCTTTGATAAGAAGAAATAAGGAGAATAATGTTCTAAAGAAACTCGATTTAGATAGAGATAAGTATTTTGAGAAAAAATATTATGAAAGCAAAAAAGAAATTGGTGGAATAAAATCAGATGCTGATTGGGTAGAAAATTTATTAGAATCTTTTTTTAAAAAAAATAAAATAACACCTTCATCTCCAATTAATAAGGTGAAAATTATAAATAAACCAGCAACTAAAAATTCTACCAAGTCAAATGACGAATATTCATTGAATGACAAACCATTATTTTGTATTTTTGGAGATATTCATTATGGTAAAAGATTTGAAAGTCCAATATTTGGAAGGGGTTACAATAAAGAAATTGCACATGATAGAATAATGCAAATAGCTAAAATAACAATTGAAGAGGCTATAAAATTAAAAACAAAAGAAATAATTGCAATTAATTTAGGAGATATAGTTGAATGTGCTATGGAAGACGGAATGCATCCCGGTCATTCATTAGAAATGGACATTTTTCAAGATGAACAAATTCTTTACGCTGTAGATTCTTTACAAAAAATGCTAAATGAATTTTTAAGCAAAACTGATTGCAAAATAACATATTGTAGTATTCATGGAAATCATGATAGAATTGGAGCTGGAAGAGATGAGGACAAGAGCAGAACAGCAGGAAAAGTAGTTACTGGAGTAATTAGTAGACTTATGGCCAATGAAAAGGATTTAGAAGTTATTATGCCAAAAAATAATCTTTTAAAATTAAAAAGAGGAAATATTTGTTTATTTGCACAACATGGAGATAGTGGTTTGAACAAAAAGAAGCCTTTTGAATTAATAAATATGTTTGGTGAGGGAACATCTTGTTATCACATACTTGTTAAGGGACATTGGCACTCACTAAAAGCCGATGAGGGTACAAACTTTTTATCACTTACAGCACCAGCTGTTACATCTGCTGATAAATATATTTTAGAAGAATTGGGTCACAATTCTCTTCCTGGATTCATCCTTGGACATGAGCCTAATTGTTATGGGTTTGATTATAAAAAAATAACTTTATATTAATTAAGATATGGTAAGCGAAAAAAAAATAGAATTTCTTGTAAAACAAGGTTTTGATAAGGATACAATTAAATTATTTATTGAATGTGGAGTTGAAAAGCATTTAATATGGTTTCTATCCATGCAAAAAAAAGGTTCCATAGAATATCTTAACACGGAAGATATAAAGCGTGTAGATTGTTATCTTGAAAAAATTCCATCGCATAAGATTAAAAAACATTCTTATTCGGAAGTGCTTTTTGAAGCTAAAAAATTTGATAAAGATGAAAAACGTAAAAAAAACAATCAAATATACCATTTTAAAAATGGATATTATATTTCTATATTGAATTCAATTGATTTAATAACAGAAGGCGAAAAAATGTCTAATTGTGTTGGCTCATACAAAGAAAGAGTTTATCGTGGTGACTTAGGATTGTTAGCATTAAAGCAATTAAACGGTAAAACAGTTGCCCATATAGAGATAAATAAAAATGGTCTAATAGGTCAGAATTTTTCCAAAGCAAATTCAAGCATAAATAAAGAACATTGGATGATGATTTTGGAGTTTTTTGAAAAAAATGCAAAGTCAGTAGATCTTTCTAAGTTATTTGGAGAATCACATATAGCAACATGTTATGGTGGTAATATAAATGAGGTTATATTGACGGTACCAACTAATATTAATGTTTTTATTGAAAATGGTGTTAAAAAATCAGAGCAAAATAGAGGTTATGAAGTTAAAAGATTTTCAACATTCCATGGACTTCAAGAAACAGCAGTAAAATTAAGTTCAAAAGATGAATTAATTGAATGGATTGAACATAAAAAAATAGAAATAATAAAAGCATATGAAGAATTGTTAATTCAAGTAATTGCTACAAAAGCTTCTAAGTTATATCTGTCAGATAATATAAAAGAAAAAATCTTTGGGAATAAAAAAGGTTCATACAAAATGAAGGGTGAGGAATATAATTTATCAGAAATAGACCCAACATATGGAATGGAGAAATTAAAAAATGTGGAAATAGAACCAGAAGAAATGGAGCTGGAAGCAGAAATGGCACCAATGGTGAATGATCCAAGGCCAGAACCAGAGCCTCAAATGCCTGTTGTGTTTATAGGCAGAAGACGACCACAGGTAAATGATGAAGTTGGCGAAGACGAACCAATTGAAGAAGATGGTGGATTAAAGAAAATGATCGAAGATGAAATGATTCAATTTGAAATAGAAGAAAAAATTCTTGAATTCGAAGCAAATGAGAGAGGTGAAGAAAAAGAAAGAGAAACTGATGATGTTCCAGGTGGAGAGCTATTACCGGGAAGGAGAAATCCACAGCAAGCTGTTGAAGAAATAGCTTATGATGATGAATATGAAGCAATTGCAGAAGATATTGATGGAAATGTTTATGGAATAGATAATATGAGAGAACAACAAGTTAATTATATTGAGCCTCCAGAAAATTTTAATGAAATAATGAGAAGAGCAGTCAGAGGGTGATTTTAAAAATTTTTCAAAAATATGCAACTTTTATTAATTTTTTTAGTTTAAATAACAAAAAACACTATCTTTGTAGTATAAATCTTAAAAACAAATACACATGACAACAATTAAACAAAAACGCTTTTTAGTTCTTGAAGCAGACAAAAAAAATAAGAATCACAGAATTTTTACAGAAGCATTAGTTAAAACATGGTGCGAGTCAGACAAATTAAAAAATGATGCTGGATTCGATATTGAATGCGCAATTGATGATGATGATTATGACTACGAATATTTGAAAGACGAATTCAGCGTAGGTCGCGTTGTCAAAGTTGAAATGGAAGGTAAAAAAACGTATGCAACATGTGAATTTAAAATTACCGGAGAATCTAAGTATATTGAAAACATCAATAATGAAGAAGGATTCCTTGATAAATGTGCTATTGTTCCAAAAGGAAAAGGTGCCGTGAAAAATCAAATTGTTCAGGATGATTATGAACTATACGGTTTCAATTTAATACTGAACAATGAATCAGCATTCATTGAAGAAGTAGCAGAAGCTGTTGCAAAAGCATAAAAACAATATTTATACATTTTTTAGTAAAAATCCCACTGCGATTTCGTAGTGGGATTTTTCGTTTGTAGTGTTTACTTTTTTTCTCATGTAAGTATTTTTGTTTAAAATATTATACATGGAAAATAAAAATAAAATACTTGGAATTTCTCTCGATGGTGTAATTCGAGATGTGTTTTCTAAATTTGATGATGTTTATAGAAAAGCTTTTATAAAAAACGATTCTTTAATTGAGGCTGATGAAAGTTTTAGTTATGCATTGCCAGAGTCAAAAGGAGAGGATAATGAATTTAATAAGTTAGAGAAATTAATTAAAGAAAAAATAAATTTACCCGTAAATACATATGATTTACAGGTACATTATGATTTTAATTCACAAGAAGAATTTAGAAACTTCTTTCAAGAATATGCATTTGAAATATTTGCTACTGCAGGTACTTTTCCAAAGGCACCAGATACTCTAAATAGACTACAGGGGTTTGGAACGACTAACGGTATTTTTGATACTGTTTTATTAATAAAAGGTAACGATAAAATAGTTACTTCCACCTATCACTTCTTAGCAAAAATTGGATGTAAAATCAACAAGGTTGTTTTTGTCAATAATGATATTGATAAATGGAATCATTGTGATGTTTTAATCGATGATAGTCCCGAGAGTTTTGAAAGTAAGCCAGAAGGAAAGACGTCTATAAAAATTTCTCATGAATATAATGCATATAGTGATTCAGATTATTCATTTGACACAATCAATGCAGTTTATAATGAGCTTTTTATTTTAAAGGTTTTTAGACCGGATAAATATAAAGAAGTTATAGAAGCACAAAAGCTAAAGGAGAAAAAAGATGAGTAACACATTAAGTTTTGCACAAAGAGAATTAGATATTCTTATCAAGTCATCAACTGACCCAGAAAATAGACCAATAATAGAAAACTTTATTCCTGAAATATTGGCATTATGCGAGAAGTTCGGAACATCCGGGCAATCGGGAGGTTCAGCTCCATATACAGCTTATGCTATTTCAAAAGCAGTTGAAAAACTATGTCTTCAAGAACCTATTTGTCCAATTACTGGGATTGATGAAGAGTGGACAGATGTTACAAATATGAATGATGGAGAACCAATGTGGCAAAACAAAAGATGTTCAGCCTTGTTCAAAGATAAAAATGGAGAGGCTAAATATATTGATGCAATTGTTTTTGATGGAGATATTGGTGGAAGATTTACAGGAAACGGTAGTATAGTATTAAATGGAGAAACAATTAGTAGTTCTCAAAATATTAAAGAGTTCCCATTTACACCAAAGACATTTTATATTGATGTTATTGACCATAGATGGGAAGATAAAGAAGAAACGCAACCTAATGTAAATGGTGATTGGTGGACACACTCAATTAAAAATCCTGAACAATTGGAAGAAGTTTATGAATATTATAAAGCGCCTCCAATTACAAGAAAAGTTATTGTAGAAAAAATAATTAACTATTCACTTTAATTTATGAAGTAATAAATTTGAAACAAATAATTAACAATATGTCAGAAACACAAATAATAAAAACAGAGGAACAAATAAAAGAAGAGCACAATAAATATGTGAATGAAGTTATTGAGAAAGTCTCAACAAAAAACTTCAAAATTTATTTTTATTGTCCTCCGATGAATGTCGCTAGTGGTGGCATTAGTGTATTGTTCAAAAATGCACAAATTTTAAAGGAAGATGGCTATGATGTCGTTATGATATATGAGCCAAGAATTGACAATAAAGCTTCGCACGAAGCCTCTTTAAAGGAGAAAAAAAGAGTTGATGTATTTGAGGTTTTTAATCCTACTTGGCTTGGAAATCTTTCAGAAGGCATTGAATTAAAACCTTTAGGTGAAGGAGATTTGAAATTCAGCAATGGTTCAACAGTAAAGAGCTTTTCTTTAGTATTGAATCCAGAAGACTTTTTTCTAATTCCAGAAGGATTTCCAAATATAATGGAAAAAATAGCTAGTATTCCATGTAAAAAAATAATTATTGCTCAGAGCTGGTTTTATGTTTTGAATTCTATGAATATTGGTCAAAAATGGCAACATTTTGGAATCAAAGATGTAATCAGTGTGTCTGATGGTATTACGGAATATCTAAATGCTGTTATGCCAGGTTTATCATTAAAACAATATTCTCAATCAATAGATAGAAAAATTTTCAAACCTATTGATAATGTTGATAAAAATCCAGTTATAGTTTATTCACCCGGAAGAACACAAGATGCTTTCATAAAAACATCTAACGTAATTAAAACTTTTTATGCATTTTTTCCACACCTTTCTTGGGTGAGATTTGATGAGTTAAAAGGTTTGTCAAAAGAAGAGTACGCCGAAAGATTAGGTTCAGCTGCAATTTGTTTGTACACAGATGAGATAGCTGGATTTGGAACAATGCCACTTGAGGCAATGGCGATGGGAACTCACGTTGTAGGATGGACTCCGCTTGGAGGAAAGGAATACATGAAACAAGATAATGGTTTCTGGGCTAAAAATGGAGAAATTTTTCAACTTGCCGAACTGCTTGGAATGGCAATAGAACGATGGTTATCAGGTAAGTTAGATGCAGAAGCAGTTGTTGCTGAGTATGAAAAAACATTAGAAAGATATACTTCAGAAAAAGAAAAAGAGTCTTTAATTAACATAATAAATGAATATAAAAATGAAAGAATTGCAGAATTTAGTCAGCTTAAACGATAAGAAAATACTTGTCATACTTCCTATTAAGAACCCATCAGATGTTTTACTGAAAGAGTGTTCATATTCTCTTGCACAACAAAATCAACCAATAGATTTATTGGTTTTATATAAAGGCGAGAGTGATGAAGAATTAAATTTAATAAAAAACATTTTAGATAAACCATCTATAACTATTGATGAAAAAGCAACGCCGGAAAGCCCTATTGAGCGTAAGGTAATAGAAGCTACTTCGCCATTAAATTATGTTATCGAAAAAACTGATAATTATAAATTTCAATCAATTTTTAACGAAGCTTTAAATTATGCTATACTTAATAAGTATGAATATTTTTCAATCGTTGAGCCAGAAGACGTTGTTGATGTAAATTGGTATAAAACAGTTTTAAAATATGTTGCTAAAAAGAAAGACATAGATGGATTTATGCCAATAACAAGAGAAATATCTAATGGAAATTTCTTAGGATTCTTCAATGAGGCTTGTTGGGTTAATGGTTACGCAGAAGTTGCCGGAACATTTGACTTGCAACTTTTAATGAGATTTAACTGTATGAATATTACTGGTGTTGTGTTTAAAACAAAATCTATTCAAGAACATTCAACAGAAATTGAAGGTCATTTAAAGGCTATGAAAGAGAATTTTAAAGTAAGTTATGCTTATGAATTCTTTTTAAGAATGGTTTATAATGATTTGAAGTTTTTTACAATACCAAGACTTGGTTACGAGCATAGAATTGACATACCATCAGAAAATGTTGAGCCATTTTCTTCTAAAATTCCAAGAAATATTTCTATTTGGCCAGAAGAAAAAGGAGGATTATCCCCAGAAGAAGTAAAATTTTGGGTTGACGCTGCTAAAAGAGAATATTTCATAGGCAGGCATGATAGACCAATCGAATTTAATAAAAAAGCGGTTGCATAATAAAATTAAAAAAGGCTGTAGCTTTTGTTACAGCTTTTTTTATACAATCATATATGGCAAAACAAGAGCTAAAACCATTAAAAAAATTGAAATTTGATTCTGTTGGGGAAGAATATATTTTTTTATTTGAAACAATTTCTGGAAATATAGAAAAAGATTTCCAGCCAACAATAGAAGAACTTCGCGAGTTATATAATTCTTTATCAAATGTTGATGAAAATTATGATGACGAATTAAATGACAAGTATGAAAAAAACTCAATTTATTGGGCAGACAAGCAAGAAAAGGCTGTGGTTAAGTACTTGAGAGAAACTGACCAAGCAATAAAAGATAGAATATTTAGTAAAGATATATATAATCCTCTTAAAAAACTTGTTGAAAGTATCATATTCACATACAAACTTTTTAGAACAGATGTGGAAATAAGAGAATTACAAGTTGATTGTATGTCTTTTTTAATTACAAAAATAGGAAAATTTGATCCGAATACCGGTTCAAAAGCTTATGCTTACCTTGGAACAATAGCAAAACATTATCTTATGGGCGAAAAAAGAAATGCTCATAAAATGACAAAATCAAATCTTGATATAGATGAAAATGTCGATGAGGCAAGTTCTTTACCTGAAAACAATTATGAACTAAAATATGAAGAAGAAGTAAAAGAGACAAATTCTTTGGTTTTTGAAGGAATTATTTCCAAACTGAAGGAAGAAATGAAAAAACCTAAAATGCTATCAAATGATAAGAAAGTAGCAGAAGCAATAGTGTATATATTTGAAAATCATGACATGTTAAAAGTTTATAATAAAAATTTAATATATCACTTATTAAAGGAAAGAACCGGTATGCAAACAAAGGAGATAACATATTCTTTGAGTAGATTTAAAAGTTATTATAAAATTTTTAAACATGATTTTATAAAAAATATGGAATAAATTCAATTTTTTTTACGACCGGCTATTTATTATAAATAAATTAATATGGAAAATAATAAAAAAGTCGATATATCAAATAGTGGTTTAGAAAGACTGCTAGATAAATCTTTAAATAACTTCCAAGAAGAAAGAGACCTTGCTTTAGAAAGATATAGAAGGCAAGATGAACAAATGGTAAGTTCGGACGATTTCATTTTACAAGGAAAATTCACTGTAGATTACTTAAAAGTTGCAGCAGACCGCTCTAATGCTATTTTCAATTTAGCAAAATTAGTTAAAGACATTGTTCACAAAGACGATTCTGGCATTGGAAAAACAGGTGCAACAGGAACTTCTAACGATTCTCAAAAATCAGAAATTCTTAGATTGATGAAAGAGATTGATAGCAATAAAGATACCGCTACAAAAACTGATTCAGAATAATTAAAGCATAACGTAATGGGATTTCAAAAACCAATAGAAAATGTACTTACCGACGAACAAGAAAAACTTCTTGCTCAATTATCTTCTATAAAAAATTCTTTTTCTTTAAAAATAAAAAAACCAAAATTTTTAGAAAATAGTCAACAAATAAGTACGTTCGATTATACTAGAAAAATTGCAGAATCCACATTGGGCTCTGCTTCTATGGATTTATTTTTAAAATCTTTTCTCGATAAGCTTTTTGACCCAAATAGTAATAAATTAGAAAAAATTATTCTAAAATCTTTTGCTAAATCTCTTGATGCAAAAGGGAAAAAAATTAGTCAAACACAAACAAATCAAGAGTGGCTATTACAACATGCTTTAGTTCCACTTAACGCCGTGTTTAGAGCTGCTAAAGCTGAGATTGTTAAAAAAATAATTACAATGGTTTTTGGACCAAAGGAGAAAATGAGTAATGACCCAGTTCAACAAACTATATTATTAAATTCCGCAATTTGTTCATCAGATATGTTCTCTGTTTCTAATCCAGTTAATGATTTTGATGGAGATTTTGAATTTAATAAAGTTGAATTGAAAAAAAGACTTGAAAAAGGTGAAGTTATTTTTATTATATCATGTCAAGAAGTTAAAATAAAATTGCCGGAAACAATTACCAACCAAGCTGATGATGTTATTTCTAATAATTCAAATCCAAATAAGCCCAAAATTAATCCAGCTATAATGTTTGAGCAAGTTAATAACACCGTAACTGCAGAAACACAAAGAATTAATGCTCAAGAAAATGCAAATTCAGTTAGAAAAAGTTTTGCTCAAATCATGGTTGAAAAAGTAATAAATTTATTACCTATAGCATTGGGACCATATTTGCCAGGAATAATTTCAACAATAAATGATGTATCAGGAAATGATATTGGACTAACACCAGAGGAATTAACTCCATCTCCTTGCGAAATCAGAACTATGTGTACTGGAGACGAAGTCGCTTTTAAACAAAAAACATCATTTGTAAGTGCGTTAATGAATGGTATATATGCTTACCTTCTTTCTGTGATAATTCAACGATTAATAAAAGAGCTTAAAAAACTTATAAAAAATTACATAGTTCAAAAGTCTAAAGACGCAATTAGAAGGAAAATAGCAAAAAGGCAATTTATATCTGATGAGTCTTTACAAAAATTAGAAAAAGCTCAAAAGTTTAATGCAGCAGTGCAACAATTAAGTAGTATATTTAAATATGATGAAACATCGTAAAAATGGCCTGTATAAAGATAGATGATAAATTACAAAAATCTCAGCAACTTGCTGATTTTTTTTCATTTCTATTAATTGAGAATAGAATAAAAATACCAAGATTGGGCTTGGTGAAAATTTTGCTTGCAAAAGCAAGACCAGGATTGGATAGTGAAGTTACTTCAAATGCAATTATCTCAAGATTTAGCGAAATAGGAATACCTACCGGACCATTGGAAAATGGTAAGCCAAATGTAATGGAGGCGTATACGAGAGCAATAGTTGAAGAAATATATGACTCAATGCACAATGAAATGAGGGTTGATACTGCAGTTGAATCAGGAATGATAGTAACTTCTGCCGGAGGTAACGCAGGAGGTCCAGTGGCGAGTACTGGCTCTAATCCAGCTCCACATACAGCAACAGGAATAGTATCATAATTAATATGGAAAACTCTATTAAAAAAACAAACACACAACTCTTGAAAGAAATACAAGAAGTTTCTGAGAGTATTGATAAATATAAAAATGAAGTAGAAACATTACTTGAAGTAATAGATTCTCTTGAAAAAGAATACTATGAAAAAGTAGAAGAAGTTAAAAAAAATAACAGAAAATAAAATGGGAAAAAATCCGTTCACAAGTATGGCCGAAGCTCTATTGACTTCATCTGGCCAAGATAATTTTAGAAGTGATTCTTCATCCGCTTTGAGAATTGTCTATACTGCTATTGTGAGAAATAATGAGGATTATGCAGGATTTAACAGAATAAAAGTCGAGATAGTTACTATTGATGAAGATGGAAATATAAAACCCGGTAAAGATAAAGATACTCCACTGGATAAATTACCTATTTGTATTCCTTTAGTTCCTGAGTTTGTGCACATTAGACCTCAAATCGGAGAAGCTGTTCTTATAATAAGTGAAAATCCATTGGATTTATCATCTCCAAGATATTGGATCGGACCAATAATTACTCAGCAAACAAATTTAGAGAGCCAATCTTATTCAAGTGCAGTAGATATTTTTAAAACAAATTCGTATGCACAAAAAAATACAACATCTAATCCAACAACAAATAATCTTAATAAAGCTGGAACATATTATCCACAACAAAGCGAAATAGCTCTACAAGGAAGAAAAGATGCTGATATAACGTTTTTCCCAAGAGGAGCTTTAATAAGAGCCGGAAGATTTAAAAAAGGAACCACAGAATTAAATATCAATTCACCTTGTTCATTAGAATTAAAACAAGTTGATTCTGAAATTTCAAATCCAAATGACATACAGTTATTTAATAGATTGTCATCAAGTTCTTCTGCAAGTACTTTTGTGCCGTTTTCTCAGTCTAATTATGTTTCAACCAATATAAATATCTATTCTCCAGAAGGAAAGTTTAGAAAATCAGATAAAGGAGCCGGAGAAGGTGTTGAATTAAGTAAAAGGTTAAAAGATTTTGGAGATTTGGCTAGTACGTTACATTGTACTGTATTTGGAGACGAATTGATCATATTATTACAGTTAATTTTAAAATATCTGGTAATTCACATTCATACTCCACAATCTGTTGCTTTACAAAATTCTATATCAGAGCAATTAGACCCATATTTAAATGGAAATAAATTACAAGATTTATTGAGTAATGTCGTGAGAATCAATTAATTACCCGATTCTGATTTTGATATCACGTTCCGGATATCTGCACTCAAAAAGGCTAACGGGCGTCGAATATATACAATTATCCAAATAAGTTATAACTGTTCTAAAAGTATTTGGAGCCTGAACTAATTCTCTTTGTCCATCTGCTTGAGAAATCAAAGTGCTGGAATAGTTTCCGCCATCCATATTATATAATCTCACATCAACAACGTTTATTACTCCAGCAATATCCTTTAAAACATCAACTATTTGAGAAATATATATATTTTGATTCATATTCCATTTATTAACATCAAAAAAATCTTTTATCGCATTAATTGCATTTAGTTTTATTTCATTTCCATTAAATACTTTATCTGTAAATAAATCTGCTTCTACAGAAATGTTAATTACCTTACCATCATTTATTTCAACAAAGTCATTTATCATTCTAAATGGTTGTAAGTAAGTAATTAAATTGTTTTTTACAGTGCTTAATGAATTTGTCATTAATTTACCATTAGCATCTTTTGAAAGAATATATAATACAACTTTATTATCTTTTGTTTCGCCATGTATCTTAAATGGTGCTCCGAATTTTCCTGGAAGTTGATAAGCTCTTGTTATATAATCAGGAAGAGTTACACATCTTCTTTGAGCTGCGAAATTACCGGAAATACTATATCTCAATTCATCTACAGTTGGTAAATCGGCTCCTCCTAAACCCGGAACCACATTTGTTGCCGTTGTTGAACCTATCACTTGTTGGTTAAGTGTTGGATTTGAACCCATAATAACAGCATTTATGTTAGAAACTTGTTGTAATACATTAGAGCCGATGTTTGATAAATTTCCGCCACCAACTCTGTATTTTATATATAATGTGGAATTTCCTGGGAGGGTATTTCCTAATGAACTGTTGTCCATCATGTCTTTTATCTTAATCTGCCCAGTTTGATTAATTGGAATACTTTCAAGATATCTTTCGTAAGAATTATTAGTAGAATTTCCTCCTCCAAAAGTTAATTTACAAGAACCATCGGCCATGAATTCTTTTGAAAATCTTTGATCAACTTGTAGATATTGCCCAATTTTTATACCATCCACTGGTGTTGTGCTACTATCTTCAATGAAAATTTTGTCTTGAGGCAACTCATCTACTTCCCAAAATTTTAAATCAAAATCATTAAACTCTGAATATGATGGATTTCCAGCAAATCCATTTCCTGGTTTTGCAATTACGCTTATTATTTCTAAAACATTTGTATCCGGTAATGTAACTTCGAAAAATGAAACTTTTGAATCTACAACGCTAATGTCTAATGAAAATGTTTTTGTTTGACCGGCTTTTGCTTTTTCTCTTTTTGTAATCCTATATCTAAGAATGTCTTGATTGGAATTAAATATTGGAGTTATTAATCTATTTGCGAATCCGTCTTCAGAGAAATCTAAGGAAAAGTCAATCTCATTCACAGTCTCGAAAATCTGGCCAGCACCTTTTATCTGGACTCCTTGTCTAAAAAGTGGTAAATAATTAGTGTCGGGACCATCTGCAGTTGGAGGGCACTCTATATTAAAATCCACCACCGTAATGGCCGGTCTGAAGCCAGGTGCCTTATAACCTAAGTTTTTTGCAATTCGATATATGGAGGTTTTTTCTAAAGCTGTTTCTAAAAACATTTCATTGAAACGTTTATCTGTGTGATAAGATAGCATATCTCCCACAAAGGCATTCAAATCTATCAAAGCAGAACCAGCGGAAACACTATTGAAATCGCTCCATTGTTCGGGGTAATAAATTTTAAGCAAGTTCATAAGGTCTTCTCTGATTGAGCTGAAATCCCTATTAAGATAAGTTTGATTATTTGCTATGCTATTTGAATTTTGAGTTGCCATTTTAATTAATTATTTATTTCTGTTGGTATATTTAGTTCAACTGTTTGTGTTGTATCAAATAAATTTACTATACTAAAAACTATTTTTATGCCCAGCAAATTCTCGTCAGGTTTTGCATTAAATTTCACATCTTTTATTTCAATTTGCGGAATGAATTGATTCACTTTTTGGATTATATCATCTTTGAGCCTTTGCTGGAGTACACTGTCTAATTGGTCATTTATGTAGTCAAAAATTGGAGAATACAAATTTGAACGCATTACACGTTGCCTTTTTTTTGTGGTTAATAAAGAAATTAAATCATCTTTTAGAGCATTCTCTGTTGTGATGTTTGATTTAAACACGCCTCCTTCAAAAGTTTCAGCAAAAGGAAATTTAATATTGATTGATTGTCTTGCCATTATATTTAAAGATAAATAGGAATAGAAAAAAAGTCAGGTTTATTATTAAGTATTGCGTTTTTAATTTTTTGTTAGATATTTACTGATATAAATAAAACTATACTATTATGGGAAGAAAAAAAATATCAAATGAGCCAGATGTGAGATGGCCAATATTAATGAAAAAAAATTTTAAAGAACAATATAAAAATTTTTGTGATAAAAATGGAATGTCAATGAATAAAAGAATAAAACTTCTTATGGAAAAGGATATGGAAGGTATTTTAACAATAAATTTATAAAAAAAATGAGAAAAAATTTAACAACAGAAGAATTTATTGAGAGAGCTAAAAAAGTAGAAAATCACAAAGATAAAAACTATGATTATTCATCAGTTGTATATGTTAATGCAAAAACTAAGATAAAAATAATTTGTAAAGAACATGGAGAATTTGAACAGACTCCAGCAGGACATTTAACTGGAAAAGGTTGTCAAATCTGCGGAATCAATAAAAATACTACGACATTAGAAGAATTTATTGAAAGATCAAAAATAATTTATGGAGACAAATATGATTATAGTTCAGTCATTTATATCAACATGAGTGTAGAAGTTAAAATTATTTGTAAAATACATGGAGAATTTTTACGAACTCCAAATAATCACTTATGTGGTAGTGGATGTAGAAAATGTTATAAATTAGAAAATAATTTAACAACAGAAAAATTCATTAAACAATCAAGAGAAGTCCATATTGATAAAGACAAATATGATTATTCATTGGTTGAATATGTTGATTATTGTGAAAATGTTAAAATAATTTGTTCAATTCATGGAGAATTTGAACAAACCCCAGCAAGTCATTTAGCTGGAAAAGGATGTATAAAATGTGCTGGAGTAGAAAAATATAATACGGAAGAATTTTTACAAAAAATAAAAAATAATGGATATTGGAATGATGATTATGATTATTCTAAAATTAAATATATTGGAAGAATTAATAAAATAATTGTTATTGATACTAAATTTAATACAGAACATCTGATGATGCCTTATAATTTAATGGGATTAGGACATAAGTGTTGCATTAAAAATGCTGTTGATAAAACACAATATTTAATTAAACAATTAGAGAAAGTACATAATGGAAAATATGATTATTCAAAAGTTGAATATGCAAATACTAATACTAAAATAAAAATAATATGTCATATACATGGGGAGTTTTTACAATTACCATATTCACATTTAAATGGAAGTGGTTGTGATGTGTGTAGTGAGTTTAAACAATCTAATACAAAAGAATTTATTGAAAAAGTTGCTCGTATTCATATAAACGAAAATGGAGAATTAAAATATAATTATGATTTTGTTGAATATGTTTATGCAAATAATAAAGTAATTATATTTTGTCCAAAAGAAGGACATGGAAAATTTCTTCAAACGCCACACCATCATTTATTAGGAAATGGTTGCCCAAAATGTAAAACATCAAAAGGCGAAAGAAAAATAATTAACTTTTTAATAAATAATGATATAAGTTTTAATAGTCAAAAAACGTTTACAAATTGCTATTCTATAAATGTGTTAAAATTTGATTTATATTTACCTGAATACAACCTGTGTATAGAATATGATGGTGAACAACATTTTGAACCTGTTCGTTTTGCTGGGTGCTCTATTGAAAATGCTACTCAAGCATTTGAAAATACAAAAATTAACGACCAAATAAAAAACGAATATTGTAAAAACAATAACATTTCATTGTTAAGAATTCCTTATTGGGATTTTAAAAATATAGAAGAAATTTTGGAAAAAGAACTAAATATTGTTTGTCTTAAAAATTAATCTATTGATATTTACTAATAAAATATCAAAATGAGCAAATTAAGAATCTATAGTTCTAAAGAGAATACCATCCAAAGCGGAACAAATTATGAAAACTTAAATGCATCACAGGAAAGTGTGTTTAATTTGGTTTATGGAGGTGGTATAGATACTGGTGGTTCATCAAATGGAAGAAATTCAACCAGCAAACATTTAGTTTATTTTGACCTTGCAGACCTTACAAATAAATATTCGGACAAAACAATAAATAGTGCACTTACCACCACTTATACATTAAAATATGTCAATGCAATTCCATCTGATGTAATGTTAGAGCCGAACTATGTATATGACGTATTAAGTAAGAGTGTTGCTAGCTCATTCGATTTGATAGCTTTTCCAATTCCACAATTTTGGGACGAAGGAAAAGGTTCAGATTTGGAATCTGGCTTCATAACATTTAAAAATGCTCCAACAACTTTGACGGGCTATTCAAATTGGCTTTCAGCAACGTCTCAGACTGCTTGGTCGGAACCAGGAATATATAATAATCCTTCTGCAAGCACATCTTTTATTTCTACTCAGCATTTTTCTTTAGGTTCAGAAGATATAAGTTTAGATGTAACTGATATTGTAAAAAACTGGCTAAGTGGTGGTAGCACAAATTTTGGAATAGCAATATCTTACAGCAGGCCATTCGAGCTTGTGTCTAGTGATACTCGATATATTTCATCTTTTTTTACAAATAAAATAAATTCTTCAGGAAAACCCTATTTAGAAGTTAATTACGACCAAACAATACGTGACGATAGAAATCAAGTAACTAATAACAGAACGTCTCGACTTTTCTTGTATCTTTTTAGCGGAAACCAAGCAACAAATTATTATTCAGCCGGTACCGTTTCTATAAAAACAAATGCAAATGTCGTTGTATATAGTGGATTAACCCCATCACACCATTCATTGGGTTGCTATTTCGTTGATATTCTAATGTCAGGAGCTTCTAAAAGTCAACGATATAAAGATGTTTGGGAAGACGTAACTTTCGTTCCAGGAATAGACCAAACGGATTTCATAAACACATTTGATATAAAAGATAATTATTACAACAATATCAATAAACGAGTAAATGACTATACAGTTGATATCTACGGAATACCGAATAACACATCTATAATTTCTGGAGAAATCTATAGAATTTATGCAGACGCCAGAACATCTTTTTCTACTCAAAGACCAGTTACTGATTTTGGTTTAGAATATAGATTATCAATGGGAGTAGTAGATGAATTAGTCCCTTGGACTCCAATGAACTCAGTAATTATAGATGGTTGCCAATCGTGTTATTTTGACCTCGATACTTCTTGGTTATTAAATGCTCAAATATATAAAATAGAGTTTAGAATATCTGAATTTGGAACAAAAAGATTACTTCCTGATACTTTAACATTTAAGGTGATAAATCCAATCTAATACTATTGTAGAATTGACTTTTTTGTCATTCTAAACTAAATTTCACTACAAATGATTCAAAAGGAAGTAATAGAAATAAAAACTAATTTAAAAGGAACTAAATCAATAAACTTTTTTGGTATAGACCATTCAGATTTTAAGGATTTTCCTATTGGCTATCTTTTGATTGATGCTATTGGTAATCCTATCAAAGTTGTTGAAGATAAATTTGAAACGCAATTCATAAGACTACCGGATAATACTTTCAAATACGATTCAACTATAAAATTTATAACAGGAAGAACGCAAGTTCAAACATTTAATTATGAAATCACTCCTGAACAGCAAGGAATAGCGAGACAAAAATTCATAGAAAAAAACAAAGAAAATTACGGTAAAGATAATGTTTATTGGGCAGATTTTTCTAAATTCTCAACAGACGATATGTATGCCAATGTTTCGTTAGTTAAAACATACAATACTTTAAATACTTTAAGTGTTATAAATAGTGTAGAGGGAGAACCAGTTTTTAGAGAATCTCCAACTGGAATTGTTTTTGGAAAATTAGAAGCGTTACAAAAAATAAGTGATGAAAGCGGAAATAAAATAAGAGTTCCTTTGGCAAATGTTCCGGTTGTTATATTCAAAGCAACGGACGAATTTCCTGATATTTCGTCAGTTGATGGCGATGGCAATAGGATAGTATTAAATTTAAAAGAAAACTCTTCAAAAGAACAATATTTCAATAATGATACTTATGCATTTGCTCAGGATTTTTTAACATCAACAGAAACATTAAAATCAGTTCCGGATAAATATCGTTATTCTGCATTAACAAACGATAAAGGAGAATTTGTTATTTATAATGTTCCAACCGGAACCCAATCCTTTATGCTTGAAGTTGATTTATTAAAACAAGGAATGACCAAAGATGAGGTTTCTTTGAATTATTTTCCATATCCCACTACTTCAAATCCAAATGTTGACACTGTTCCACACTTTTACTTTAGACAATTTTCTATAAATGTCGTTCCTTCTTGGGGCGATTTTCAAAGTGGATATACACAATTAAATGTTTCAATTCCTCTTGATTTAAGAAAATGGGCAACTTATATTTTTCCTCCAGCTACATTTGGTAATGAAAAATTAGAAGTAACTGTTTCTAAAAATGCAAGCAGAAAATTCAAAATACAAATAAAAGACATGACTGGGAAAGATTCTACCGGCCAGCTTTATCCTACTAAAATTCTTACTCTATCAAAAATACAATCAGATTTAGATAGGGATGCTGGCTCTCAATATATTTGGTTTAATGAATTTGCAGAAAATAGAAGTCAGGTGGAATATTCTGAATTTGGTTGCCACGTATTGAAACTTCCAGCAAATTTATATGACCCAAATGGATTCAGGACAGATAGTGGTGGAACACCTACTACGCAAAAAGGAGTTTGGTTGGCATCTTATCAATTGAAGAGTTTCATAGATAAAGACATTTGTTCAAGAACAACCGGAGGATATAAAGATTCAAATACTACAAATTTTTGGAGTCATTTTGATGTTAATTTTATTCAAACTCCAGATAGTGAAATACAAAATTCTGGTATTGGTAGTACAACAGAAAATTCCGGTATCGGCGTTTTCCCTTATGAGAAACCATGGTCAATTAACTATCCAGAGCCATATAAAATACCTACAATGCCGGTTAAAAAAAGATTTGACTATGATGTGGATAGAACATTTGGCACAGGAACAAATCCAGGAACAGCATCAAACCCTTATATTTTAGAAGAGCCTGCATATGAAGATGGGGATTTAATTGGAAATATTGTTGGAGATTCAAACGGAGAAGTAGCAGGAGGATTTGGTGTGCAAATAAAGGCTGGAACTTGGTTTCCCAATCAAATAGCTTATGTTGCCACTAAAAATTATATGTATAAGTACGAAAAAGATGTTAGATGGAATGAGACTTATACTAATGGATTTGAACCAATTTGGACTCAAGGAGGTCAAAGTCCGTATCCTGTACCATATAATCAACTTGCCGGAATGTCAAGTGTGAACAATGGAGAAAAATATCAAAGGGTAGAATGCGGTTATGGATATTTTATGAAATATATTGACTGGCCAAGAGTATTTAGGGCATCTTGGTCAGGTGATATATATTTTGAACCAGATGATAGAACGGTTCCTGGGGTTTCAGAGCCAAACATTTATGCACCACTTGGAGGTCCAAGTTTTAAAACTTTAAGAGGTTGGGTCAATAATTGTTATAATTTGGATGACCAAAATTTTGCATTTGCATTCAATCAAACTATTAATGGAAAAACGAACAGTAATACTATAGATATCTACAGAATTGTTAATTCTGGTTTAGATAATATAAAAATTCCAGAAACTTTTGTTATTAAAACATCTGTTGTTATAGTATTTGGAGGTCATGCTGATATGTGTCATGCTTTAACTTTAAAAAGTACAGGAACGATAGACGTTAAAATGATTAATACTTTTAATGCTACTATTCAAGTAATAAATCCTTCAGAACCTGCTACGATATATTATGTTGGAGATGAGTTTACATTAAAACCAGAAGGAGTAATAAATGTAATGGAAACTAGTAATGTTGATAGTTACGGAAATCAAGAACAAAATACTCTGGAATCAGAAATTCAAAATACAAGTTGGAATTTCCCTGGAAATGACGGCTTTAATACATCAACAAACAAATATGAAGTACCAAATTATAGAATCATAATACAAGCCGGATGGAAAGATGATGGATATTTAATAGATTATGATTTTGGAAATTTTGATCAAAATGGAACTTATAGTAATGTTCCAAATTCTAAAACTATAGATTTTTCAGATTTCAATAGCGGTTCTGGTTTAAATGCAAAAGTTGTCCCTGATCAATTATATATTAATTCAATACATGGAGGAGGAGATAATGGCTATAACATTCAAGGAATAAGCTCATGGAATTTACCGGCAGATAATGACCATAAACTTAGAGACATTACTATAGAATCTACGCCTGGTGCTGCTTCTGCTTAAAAAATGAATGATAAGAAAAAACAATGATAATTAAAAAACAAATACTTCTACCTAAAAGCTCATTTGCATTAGCAGATGATGAAGACGTATTTATAAACTTGCAACTTAATAGAACTTTTTCAGATATAAAAACTGAAAGAATTAATAATATTTTTAATATAAATCAGCAATATGATACCGAAAGACAATCTTCTTTAAAATTTTGTGTTTATGGATTAGTAGAATCGATACACGCTGATACTGAAAACTTAATAATAGACGTAAAAGATTCAACAAGTTTAACTTTAAATTTGCCTAAAATTTCTTCTGATAATATTACAGGAAAAATATTATCTATAAAAACATTTGAACTAACGCCAGGTTCTAACGGGATGTCAAGAAATTTATATGGAAAAACAAAATCAGCTTACTCAATACTTTTTGAAATAAATAAAGAAGAATTAAACGCTCAAGACGAAGAAATAAGAAATAATGGCGGGATTCCTGTAACAAGAACTGTGGATTTTACCATTTCAGATGTTGTAAAGAAAGTTTTTTTTGTTATTAATGTTCCTTATTTGTTTTACGATTTAGATGGTAATCCGGTGAAATTCGGCTCTCAAACTGCAGATGTTGATGAAGATGGAAATATTACAGAAATTGATAACGATTTTCCGTTTCTTTATGATAGACACTGGATAAATCAATATTTTAATTTGCCAAAGCCGGACAACAATATCAATGTTCCAGATAATACAATAATAGAGAATTTGTCAGAAAATGTTAGCAAACAATAAAAATTTATGATTTCATATTTAATATAAATGGAACCAACGCATAAAATAAGTTTATTTCTTGACAAAAGAGACCTTGGTGTAATACAGCCAAATGGTTCATATGGAACAAAAAATCACAGTGATTGGTATGTAATTATTCCATTTTTTAAATCAGACAGACTTGTTGATGAATATGTTTATACGTATATGGACCCGTTTAAAACAACAATGACAAGACAAATGGTTAATCCCTATTTTATTGAATTTGGATTTTTCGAAAACATTCAATCATTTTCATCAAGTACCGGTATTCACAATATAGAAACAAAGGCACCATTATACAATATAACAATTAACAAATAAATTGACAACAGAAGAAATATTAATATCACAATTTTCAGGACAAACTTCCACAACCGAAGAACAAAGTAATTTGCAATTAAGAAATGGATATTTTGTTTACACTTCTTCTTTTGGCGGTAATCTTGTTAATGAATTTACAGTTAGGGATTTTCTTGATAATTCAAATAATGAACAATTAGCAATTAGTTTTTTTAATTACCTGCAGGATAATTTTACAAAACCACAATTTAATGAACTCTATTATGATAATTTAAAGCTCGCTAATACATTTAATGATTATTATGACACAACTGTAAGGAATAATCTACCACCTACTGTAAATGTGGCAAAAATGCAACTTACCGCCACAACATCTGTAACATATTCTAACACGAATTTCTTAGATTATAATAACAGGAGCAATGAATTAATTACTGAACTAATTGGATTCAATACCGGAGATAGTTACTATATAAGTGTTTCTATTTCTAAATCTTTTAGTATACTTGATAATCAAAACTATGATAAGTATAGAAAAGACTCAATTGGACAATTAATCTCAAAACAAGAAGCAGAGCAATTTAGATACATGAATGGAAGCGTATCTGTAAACTCTGTAAAAAAGAATAATAAAACGAGCCCTCAATACTTTTTACAATCATTTGTTGATATTAATTTTGATGATAGCGAGTCTTTATTTTGGACGAATGTTGTGGCGCCTATAATAATTCCAACTGATGTCGTGATAGAAAATACTGATGTTAATGTGAGTAAAAATTCGGGTTGAGATTGGTTTTTTAGGATTTTACAAAAAATAAAATAGAACTATTTAATAAAAACAAATAAATTATGTCTATAGGAATCTTTGGAACGAAAATGCTTGTATCTGTTGGGGTAAATGACGTTGATATTCTTTATGCATTTAGCCCCAGTAGAGAAGAAATAGGAGATACAACCTTTAAACCGTTATTCCCAACTATAACTGATGCTGACCTTAAAAAAATGCTTGGAGCAGATGGCTCTTATAAATTAAGATTACCAGCGGATAAATTTAATCAATTAGGATTTTACTCTATATTAATTAAACCAAAAACAATAGAAACTGTTATCCAAGATTGTTCATACGTCGTATCAAATGATAATGATAGTATAAAAATCTCTAAGAAAGGAATAGTTATTCCGTCTGCACAATTTCAAAGTGCCGGTAGTATTGTTGGATTCCAAGTCGAATATTTTGATAAGAATAATGTTAAAATTAAAAATTTACACAGAATAATAACATCTTCTGAATTAGTTTCAATATCAACCAATAATAACACAATTAACAAAGGAGCCAGTTCATATACTCTTGACCAAGGAGGAGCTGCTTTGTTTTTGACCTTGACACCCGATGAACCAAGCTTGATAAGTAGTAATGGGGTAATTGATATAGGTCAAAAAGGACAAACTATACTTGTTTCTAATACTTATTTTGATCCAATAGTACTTGAAGTGGAAACCACAGATATGACCTTGAAAACGCTGGGGTATGGGATATTTGGGAATAGCAGCCGGGAGCTATCTACCGGAATTTTGTCGTACTATGATGATAAAAACCGTATATATAGACAATATAATTTATATACCAAAAAATCAGTATTTACCAATTCTAACATAGATTTAAGAGAACAAAGAAATGTGATTAATTTAAATTCTACTTTTAATGATATTTCACAAGGACTTACTACTTAAAAATATATGCTACGAAAATTTATAATAGAAGCAGTCGGCAGACAATTAGAAATATATAATATTTCTGAATATATTACCGATTATATAACTAAAACAATACAGGAGGAACAGTCAGTTATTAATAATGGCGAAATGCATGAGGCTATATTTCCAATTAGAAAAACTGAAAATATAATAAAAGAAACAAAAATAAATTCAATAAAAATAGAATTTAAATATATTAAAAAAGATGTATTTAAAATTTCTGGTTCCTTTAAATCGAACGAAACAAGATTGGCTGACAATAGTAATTATGACATTGTTATTAAGATTAGCATTGAAAACGATAATAGAAGCGCAGAATTATTAAAGGCAAACATAGAATCAGTCATTTCTCACGAATTAAATCACGCTTTTGTGTTTATAAAAAAAATAAACAGACAATCAAAATCATATATATATAATTCAGCGAGAAAAATTACAGAATTTGGATATTTAAAAACACCGGAATTAAAAGAATTTATTGATATGTTTTATTTAGCTCTCCCAGAAGAAATTCAAGCAAGAGTTCAACAAACAGCTTCTGAATTAAAATATACAGATGCAACAGAATACAATGATACAATGAGTCAATTGATGCGATTTAATCCTTTAAATGATGCAAGAAAAATGATGAGTTATAATTTAAATAATATAAAAAGATTAGATTCAGATGTGTTAGATAACTTTGTTAAACAATTTCACTTGAATATAAAAGCGGTTTCGCGAAATGTGAAAATAAAACCAATAACAAACACGAATTCCTTTTTTGAATATTGGCTCACTGTAATAAATCAAGGTGGAGCTAAATTATTTAAAAGAATAACAAGGCTCGTAGCTGATAAGCATAACATAACAAGATTAGAAATGTATGTTAGTCTAATTTCTGATGAAAGTTTATTAACAGAAGTTACTGGAGGATTTTTTGATTATTAAACCTCTTTCTTATTAACCAGGCTAAAAATTAATTTAAAATCTTCTGTAGAAATATCATCCGGAACATTTTTGTATTCAACTTTAGTTAATTGAAAATCACTTTCTTTTTCATTTAACATTGTTTGAAATTCTACATACTCTTTTTGTTGCTGAAAAAATAATTGTCTATTAGATTCATTTAATTCGGTTAATTCTTTTTCTAAATCAACCATTTTTTCTGGAGAAATATCATAAATTTGAATTGTTTGGCCGTTTTGGATAATATCTTTGGTTTTTACAACTCCATCTACAGTTGCAGCTTCTGTTCTTAGTTTTTGAACTTTCTCAGTATATTCCTTTGTAAGTTCCATTATTTCTTTTTCTTGCTTAGATAAAATTTCTATTTCATTTTTTAAATTTACAAGATTTATCTCAATAGCGTAATTGAGTTCTTTTCCTTTTAAGCCTTTTACGGTACTTAGCTTTTTGTTTAATTCTATTAATTCAATTAATTTCATTTTTATGTGTTTTTAAATTTGTTTTTAAATATATTACTTTTTTTAAAAAAAGCAATACTTAATGCAGATTTTTGTACATTGCAACTTTTTTATAAACTTTCCGTTTAATTTAATAGATATAAACTAAAACTTGAAAAAAATGAAAACAAAAAATCTGATTATTACACTAATGGTTATGTTAACCTTTGTAATGTTAAATGTTAAGGGGCAAATTACTTTTAATAATACTGCACATTTCACAGCATATACAACAATAACCTCTTATGCTAATGGTGATTTCAATAATGATGGGAAAATGGATGTAGCTATGGTTAACGGCTCTACTGACAGTATTTATTTATGTTTTGGTGATGGTTCTGGAGATTTTATTTCACGAATTGCCATTCAAACAAATTCTAATCCATACGCAATTGTTGGAGCAGATTTCAATAGTGATGGCAATATAGATTTAATTACTTCCAATGGGGCATCAAATGTAGATAGTGTGTCAGTTTTATTTGGAGACGGGTTAGGAAATTTTAATATTACTTCCAAGTTTGCTGGATTATTACAGCCTCTCAGTTTAACTGTCTCCGACCTTAATAGTGATGGGAAGTTAGATTTATGTATTGGCTCAAATAATGGTTTATCTATTTTATTTGGAGATAATTTAGGGAATTTTGCCACTCCAATTCTTTTTAATGCTGGACTGTATCCAAGTTTTGTTAAATGCAATGATTTTAATAATGACGGTAATATTGATATTATTGCACTTAATAATACTGAAAATAAAATAACAATATTATTAAATGATGGAATGGGAGGTTTTGATTCTACAATAACTACTTATGCACAAAATCCTATTTTTTTAAATTGTGCAGATTATAATAACGATGGTAAATTGGATTTAGCCTTTGTTAATTATACTTTATATAATGTAACTATATTATTAAATGATGGAATGGTAGGGTTTTTAACACCAATACTAACAGCACAGGGAAATAATCCATATGCAATTGTTAGCACCGATTTTAATGGAGACAACAAAATTGATATTGCTTCCGCTAATTTAATTTCAAATAATGTATCCGTGATTTTAGGAGATGGAAATGGAAATTTTGGAGCAAGTACAAATTTCTATGTTGGGAATGGTCCAGCATCAATTTGTAATATTGATTTTAATAATGACGGAAAACAAGATTTGATTACTTGTTCAAATTACACTGTCTCTATTTTAATTAACAATATGTTAATGTCAGCTCCTGAAATATGTATGATAACAATTAATTCAGAACACACTCATAATGTAATGGTGTGGGAAAAAGATAATCTAAATTTAGCTGTCATTGATAGTTTTGTTGTTTATCGCGAAATTGGAACTAATGTTTATAAACGTATTGGTTCCGTTTCAAAAGATTCAATAAGCACATTTACAGATTTAGAAGTTAATCCAAATTCTACCGGTTATAGATATAAATTAAGAAGCAAAAGTACAAATGATTCTTCTTATTTCAGCAATTATCACAACACGATATACCTTACAAATAATGGTTCTGATTTTGCCTGGACACCTTACCAAGTTGAAAACACAACAACACCAGTTGCAAATTATAATTTATATAGAGATGATTTTTCAACTGGTAATTTTCAAATGATTGGTTATACGTCTGGTACACAGTTTGGATATACGGATGTGGATTTTTCTTCTTATCCTTATGCCAGTTACTATGTTGAAGCTGTGATGACATCAGGGGATTGTAATCCAACACGTTCTGCATTTAATACATCTATTTCAAATGTCAAAAACTTTGGGTCTGTTGGAGTTGAAAATGAAAAACAATCAATTATAAATATTTACCCAAATCCTGCCAGTGATATAATAAATATAACTGGTATCACACAAAAAACAAAAATATTTTTATATGATATTGTTGGAAAATTGGTATTCGAAAATGAAATTAACAATGATTTAAAGTTGGATGTAAGTAATTTTAAGAACGGTATTTATAATCTTTTAATTGATAATAAATCTAATAAGATTGTCATTAGTCATTAGATATGATATTAAAGGATTTTACCAATACAGAATGGTGCTGAATTTGGCACCATTTTTTATGCCTGAGTTTCTATAACGTGATATGCAAAATTAGCTGTTCCATTAGCAGGTCCGGCATTGGTTGGAATATGCATAGTGAAATATGTTGTATTAGAAGTAACCCAACAACCATTCATTAATTTAGCTGCAACTGAATTAATTGGAGAAAAAACAACTATTGGAGCTATAATATATGGTGTCGCGGTTGCATAAGGGAATGATACAGTTCCTGCTGCCGTTGTTGTCAATATTTGAATGTTACCTGCCACATCTGTACATTTTGTTCTTGCTTGGGAACCGGCAACGTAAGTTGTCGCAGATATTGCAGGGAAAGTTGCATTGCCTGCTTGGGTTTCAATAATATGATACATATATCTATGGTTATTCGCTGTACAACCGGCGTCAATGTCTATTGTGAAATTATTAACCGTTGAACTTCCTTGATATACTCTTGTAATATCAACAGCTCCAGTGGTAATTTTTGGTGTAAATAAAACTATTGGAGCCACCGCATATTGATATCCATAAGTTAATGTACATCCTACGCCTGCAGTTGTTTTTGTTGTTATATCTAATACTCCACACATATCAGTACCTTGTGTTACTGTGGCAAGAGTTGAGCCACCTCCAATTGCTATAGCAAATGTAGACCCTGTTGCATTATCTTTTTGTGATTCAAATACGTGATAATTATATTCGTGTGTTCCTATGTTAGTATAGTTTGCATTAAAACAAATTGTAAACATTGTATAAGCATCAGATGTTATACCTTGTACAAATACGCAATTCATATCTTGAGCTGCCAAATCATTTGCTGCTGACAAAATAACTGTTACTGGATTAAGCGAGCTTGAATATGGATATCCAAATACTACTGGGAAATTACTTGCAACGCCTGTTGCATTAAAATCTAAAGTTACATGTCCAGCAACATCTGTTGCATTGCTTAACGTCAAGTTATTTGCGTTTCCAGTTAATGTTCCTGCTGATGGTAATGCCATAATATTGTTATTGTTTTTATTTAAATCTTATTTAATTTTTAAATTTTTTT
>Ga0209002_10000353_pt1 | contig 36050 bp, 30 predicted proteins | sample Rifsed16ft2_FD_184010 | JGI IMG/M metagenome (GOLD analysis project Ga0209002, IMG submission 184010) | Soil microbial communities from Rifle, Colorado, USA - sediment 16ft 2 (version 2) | ecosystem: Environmental > Terrestrial > Deep subsurface > Rock core/Sediment | place: Rifle, Colorado...
GGGCTGGTGCGCCGGGCCGCGGGGGAACCGCCGCCGGTATCGTGAGCCCGCTCGCGGTGGGTCTCATGTCGGGCACGTCGCTGGACGGCGTGGACGCCGCTCTGGTCGAGATCGAACCCCAGGATCGGGTCACGCTCCGCGCCTTCCGGAGCGAGTCGTACACGCCTGAGGAGCGGCAGCGCGTTCTCGAGACCATCGCCGGCGGTACGGTGCGGGATCTGGCGGCGCTCAACGTGTGGTTGGGCGAACGGTTCGCAGCGGCGGTGGAGCACGCGCTCCAGGAAGCGGCGGTGTCGGCGGCCCAGCTCGCGTTCGTCGCGTCGCACGGGCAGACGGTGTGGCACGAGCCTGGGCGAGCGACCCTCCAGCTGGGCGATCCCGCGATCCTGGCGGAGCGATTCGGGGTGACCGTGGTGAGCGACTTCCGCTCGCGCGACGTGGCCGCCGGAGGGCAGGGCGCGCCGCTGGTGCCAATCGTGGACGCGCTGCTCTTTGGCCATCCGCGTCACGGGCGGGCGCTGCTCAACATCGGCGGCATGGCCAACGTCACCTGGGTCCCGCGGCGGGGGCACACGGACGGGGTATTGGCCTTCGACACCGGACCCGGCGTGGCGGTGCTCGATGCCCTGGTGCGCGCGGTCCGACCGGACTTGGCCTTCGACGATGGCGGCGGGCTGGCCGCGCAGGGCCAACCGGTGCCCGGTGTCGTGGATGCGCTCCTGGCGGATGGGTTCTTCCGCGCCCCGCCGCCCAAGAGCACGGGCAGGGAAGTCTTCGGCGAGGCGTTCGCGGCGAGGTTGCGGGAGCGCGCGCTGGCGGAGCGGCCTGCGGCGGCCGCGGCCGATCTGGTAGCCACGGCGCTCGCACTCACGGTGCGCTCCATCGCGGACCAGGTGACCCGCTGGCTCCCGAAGGACGGCGAGCGCGATCTGCTGGTGGCGGGAGGCGGCGCCCGAAACCAGACGCTGATGCGCCAGCTGGCCGGGGCGTTGCCCGACTGGCACGTGGGTCTCTTCGCAAATGAGTTTTTCGACGGCGACGCCAAGGAGGCCGTGGCGTTCGCCTTCCTCGGCTGGCTCACCCTCGAGGGGCGGGCCGGGAACGTACCGAGTGCCACCGGGGCGCGTGGCCCCCGGGTGCTGGGGAGGATCACGCCGCCGTGACCCCGGTCGCCCGGCTGGTCTTCCCGGCGCTGCGCTGGCGCCGGCGCACCGGGTTCGAGCACGAACGGCCCCGCGTCGAGCGCACGCTCGCGCTCGGCGTCGGGGGGTACATTTTCTTTGGCGGCACCGCGGAAGCGGCCCGCGCGTTGATCCGCGACATTCGGGCTGCGGCGGTGCATCCCCTGCTCTTCGCGGCGGACTTCGAGCGGGGCGTGGGACAGCAGTTCACCGACCGCACCCATTTGCCCGCGCCGGCCGCGCTGGGGTTCCTGGGGAAGCCGGAGCTTACCGCGCGGTGTGGACGGATCACGGCCCGCCAGGCGCGCCACGTGGGGATCAACTGGGTCTACGCCCCGGTGGCGGACCTCGACGTCGAGCCCGACAATCCCATCGTCCAGACCCGAAGCTTCGGGGATCTCCCAGATCACGTGGGCGCGCAGGTGGGCGCGTGGATCCGCGGTGCCGAGGCGGAAGGGGTCGCGACCAGCGTCAAGCACTATCCCGGACACGGCCGAACGAGGGTCGATAGCCATGAGACGCTGCCCACGGTGGACGCGACGCTCGAGGTGCTGACGGCCTCCGATCTCAAGCCGTTTGCCGACGGGATCGCGGCGGGAACGCGGTCCGTCATGTGCGCGCATGTGGCCTACCCCGCCTGGGACTCCAGTGGGCTTCCCGCGTCCTTGTCCGCCGCGGTTCTGCGTCATCTGCGCACGGAGCTGGGCTTCGACGGCGTGATCGTGACGGACGCGCTGATCATGGAAGGGGTGTTGCGTGGGCGCGGCGCGGCGGGTGCCGTGGTCGCGGCGGTCGCGGCAGGCGCCGACGCGCTGCTCTACCCACAGGATGCCGAGGCCGTGGTGACGGCGCTCGATGCGGCGGTGGGTAGGTCGCTTCCGGGCGCGCGGCTGGACGACGCGCTGGCGAGGATTGCCCGGTTGGCGGACGGGGTATCTGGGCCCGAGCCCAGCGCCCCGGACCTGGCGGACGATGCGGCGTTCGCCGATGCGCTCGCCGACCTGACGCTGCACGTCTTGCGCGGCGACGCGCTGGGGCTGGCCCAGCCTCTGGAGATCCTGATCGTGGACGATGACGTGGGTGGACCCTATGCAGTGGGCCCCAGGGACCTCATCGAGCGGCGGCTCTCGGACCTCGGGGTTCGGTTAGGGAAGGGCGGCTCGAGAATCGTACTGGTCTACGCAGAGCCGCGTTCGTGGAAGGGCCGTGCCATGCTGGGGGACCGCTCACTCGTTGCGCTTCGGCGCGCCGCACCGTCGGCCGCGTTGATTATCCTCTTCGGCCACCCTCGGCTCGAAGGGCAATTGGAGGGCACGGCGCCGGTGTTGTGCGGGTGGCACGGCCAGCCGCTGATGCAGCACGCGGCGGCCCGGTGGGTGGCCGCGCGGCTGCGCTAGCTGGTACTGCTAGCGACCGGAGGGATCCCACTGACGCTCTCATCGCCCCCTGAGGTACTTCGCCGGCATCTCGACGTTCGGTCCCACGCCCCGCCACATGATGTTCGCGATCCACCAGCGCTCGCCGTCCCAGGTGAGCTGGATGCTGTTGATCCCTCGCTGGAGGACATCGCCGTCCGCCGTCCGGCGCGACTCGTAACTGGAGAATGCATGGACGATGTTCTCGAACCGCTCGGCAACCCGGCCGATCTCTCGTTCGAAGAAGCCGCGTTCTGCGAGTGACGGACCGCTCCCCGTGATGTAGTCCTCGACGCTTAAGAATCGCACCCGCGCCCTGGTGCTCCCCTCCGGGAAGCCGGTGGGGATCAGCTTCGCCTCAGGCACGAAGAGCGAGCGGAACCGGTCCCAGTTGCGGGCCTGCCCCGCGGGGCCGGAAATCACGTCGTAGAGCGCGGCGATGATGCCGTCTACCGTTGCCACGTCTCCCGGAGCGGCGGCGGGGACCGTGCCGCCCGTGGGAGCCGTCGTCTGGGCGCCCGCCGGCGCCGCCAATGCCAGAGCGAGAACCGCCATCAGGAACTTGGTCATTGCTCCCCCTACCGCCTCACGACGGACAGGGTGACCTGCGACGGGTACCGGCGAGAGTGGTGCACCGCGTTGTGCGCCACCACGCCTTGGGTTTCATCGTAGTTCCTGCCGCCGGTATTGAGATTCCGGTCGAACCTCGGGAAGTTGCTGCTCGAGACCTCGATCCGGATGCGATGGCCCGCGTCAAAGTAGTTGCTGGTGGTCATCGGCTGAAGCACCACCTTGTAGACCTGGTCCTTCTCCATCCAGACCAACGGCTGGTCGTACCCATCCCGGTAACGCATCCGTTGAATGGTCTCGTCGAGGTTGTAGGCTTTGCCGTCGGGATACACGTCGATCAGCTTCACCGTGAAATCGGTGTCCTTGGCGTCGCTGGAGACGTACAGCGTCGCCTCGACGGGCCCGCTCACCTCCATCCCTGCTCTCAACGGCTCGCTGGTGTACACCAGGATATCGGGGCGCTGCTCCATCTTGCTCTGGTCAAAGGCCCCGCCCTGCACGGCGTTGCCGGTGCAACACACGTTGCCGCCGTAAGACGGCACCGGGTCCATGGGGTCGTAGGTGAAGCGGTCGGCGGCCTCCGAGGTCGCCGGGCGTGTGGTGAGCACGCCGTCGCCGTTCGAGGTGTTCGCCTTTCCGCCGCTCCCGAGATAGAACGTCATGGGCGAGGCGCCCACGGGGGGCCACATGTCGGAGGTCTGCCACCGGTTCAGGCCCATCGTGTAGTAGCGGACCTTGGGTAGGGTATCGAGCAACGCCGACTTCTCGCCCTTGAGGAAGATGTCGAACCACCCGTACGTGAGCGCGTCGTAGTCGTACGTCGCGTCGCCCACGTTTCGCTCACCCACCACCAGACTCTCGGTGGCCCGCCGGTAGGCGCAGTGCAGCGTGGGAGCGATCAGCGCGTACTGCTGGCTCGCGGCGTCGCCCTTCGCGGTCTTCCGGACATGATTGTAGGCCGCGAGGTTGGGCCCCACGGACACGTCGTACCATGACATGAACCAGAGCCCCGGCAGGTTGATGGGCATGTCGTCATGCCACAGCCCCCCCCGGTACCACGCCGGATCGTTCGGGGCCCGTTTGATCATGGCGCCGCCGGTCGCGACCGGCATGGAATCCGCGAAGATGCCGGGGGGGCCGTCGACCGCGCGCATGATGTCCATGACCGGGAGATGCCGCAGCGCCTTGGACCAATCCACCGGCGGCATCTGGGCGGCCAGGTCGAAGAACGTGGATGCGCGAATCAGGTCTTGCTGCGATGTGGCGGGCGGGAACATGGGCCGCACCTGGTTCTGCTCGCCGTAGAGCCAGGCGATGAACAACATCTGGACCGCGCCGCCCCGATACCAGTTGCCCTGCTCGTAATACGGTCCCACGCGGCCCACCCCGGCGCCGAAGCCCTGAGGAATGAAGGTCGCGAGTCCCGGCGGCGAAGTGGCGGCCACGGCCGGCTGCCACTCCGCGGTGGAGGAGCAGCCGATAAGTCCCACCTTGCCGTTGGACCAGGGGCGGCTTGAGATCCACTGGATGGCGTCGTACCCATCGGTTAGTGGCGGCCCCAGGATGTCGTAGTTCCCTTCGGAGAAGAAGTGCCCGCGCTCGTTCATCACCACGTAGGCGTAGCCCCGCTTCACCGCGTCCCGCTCGGCCGTCATGGCGCGGGGCACTCCGTTCCGCACGTCCCAGAAGTTGAAGTTGTACGGCGTGCGCACGAAGATCGTGGGGTACCTGCGAGACGCGTCTTTGGGCCGATAGATGTCCGCGGCCATGCGCTTGCCGTCGCGCATGGGCACCATGACCTTGCGCTCGATGGCGGCCAGTGATTCGAGCTCACGTTCCAGGTCCCAGCGCTGCTGGACCTGCTCGGGGCTCAAGCCCCCGGGGCGCGCCTGAGCGCGGAGGGCGGGGGCGGCGGGGATGGCGGCCGCGAGCGCCGCTGCCAGCGCGGCGGCCGCAAGCAGCAAATGGCGGACGGTTCCTCTCATGGTCTGTCCTCCCAATGGTCCTGGTCGGCGAGCGCGGGGGAGGGAAGGTGATGCGAGTTGAAGCTTCTCGACCTCGCTGGCGACCGGTTACTGCTGCTGACCGACAAACGGAGCGGCGAGCTGCCTGGCGTTGGCGACCGGCACGCCGAATACGATGCGGCCGCCGGTTCCCGGCTGCCCGCCGTAGAGTATGGCCACCACGTTGCCGGCGCGGTCGAAGATAGGGCTGCCGCTCGATCCTTCCGCGCCGTAGCCGTCCACCTGGACCAGGTCGCCCAGGACCTTGCTCACCGTGCCGGCCGTGAGACTGGTGCGCGCCACCTGTTGCCCGCCGCGGCGGTCGGATGGTAGCTCCACGCCCAGCGGGAACCCGATGATGGCCACCGGATCGCCGGGGCGAACCCCGGCGCTTGCGTCGAGCCAGTTCACGGCAGGGTTGCCGCCGCTGATGTCCACCTTGACCACGGCGACGTCGGCGGCCTTATCCGGTGAGACGGCCACCAAGCGGGCCAGGAAGGTCTGATCCGAATCCGCGAACCTGATGCCGATCCGGCTGGGCCGCCTGGTGCCGTCCGGCCCGGCGACCACGTGCCGGTTGGTGATCATGACGCCGTCTTGGGTGATCGCGAACGCCGTGCCGGTGAACACCTCGCCCCGCGTGAACTCCACGAAGATCATGCCCACCGCTCGCTGATTGGCGGCGTAGATCGCCGAGTAGTCCACCTGGGCCGCGAGCTGCTGGTTCCGCAGCGTCTCGGCGGCGGTGTTGAGCCGCGCCCGCAGCGCCGCCACCTGGCCCGCATCGCCCGAGACGCGGGCGGAGGCGAGATCGCGACTGAGCTGCTCGACTTCGCCCTGCGACCGACGCAGCGCGTCCGCCAGACCGGCGACCTGACCCCGGAGCGATTGCACCGCTGCATCAGAAGCCGCGAGCACACTGTCGATCCGCGCCTGCATCGCCTGGGCTTCGCGTTCCCGGATGGCCGCCTGGCGCCGGTTCTCGAACACGAACGCCGCGACTACCAGGAGCAGCACGCCGAACAGCACGCCGGTGAGCGTCCGGAGGCCCCTGGTCTGCCGCCGGACCTCGACGCGGATCCGCTGGGCCGTGCTGCTGCCAGCCGATCCCGCCCGCGCGCCGGCTACCACGCTCGGCCGCAGGCCCGGAGCCGACTCCACCGAGGGGCGCACGCTCTGGGCCGCGCCGGTGGGAGGCGGGGGGGTCACGGTGTCCGGAGTCGAATCGGGCACCAGGCGGAACTCCAAGTTGGGTCCCTGGGTGCCGAGGCGGATCTGGTCCGTGTTGTCCAGCTTGGTGTCGCCGGTGATCTTGTGCCCGTTCACCAGCGTCCCGTTTCGGCTGCCCAGGTCGCGCAGATACCAGCGCTCGCCCTGCTTCAGGATCGCGGCGTGCCGGGAGGAGACGTCCAGCTCCCGGTCCGCGTCGAACCGGAGGTCTGAGGCGGGGTGCCGGCCGATGGCGATGTAGGGCTTGGAGAAGACGGCGGTGGTACCAGCGCTGAATCCGGAGAGGACCTTGAGCTGCGGCTTCACGGCCTACCCGAACAGCTTGTTCTTGGGCTGGGGCGGCGCGCTGCCCTTGTAGACCGGCACGGGCTCGGTGGTGGACTCGGTGTCGAGCAACGGATAGACCTCGTGCCCCACGGTCTCGTCGCCTGAGGCGTCCGCCAGCCCGTCGCCGTCCAGACGGGCGATGATCACGGTGATGTTGTCCGGCCCACCGCGCTCGTTGGCGAGATCAATCAACTTGCTACAGGCTTCCACCAGGTCGGGCGTGTGGTTGACGACGCTCGCGATCTCGTCCTTCTTGACCTGCCCGGACAGACCGTCCGAGCAGAGCACCACGACGTCACGCTTGCGGGTCTCCTGATGCGTCAAGTCCACGCGGACTCGGGGGTCCGGGCCCAACGCCTGGAGGATGATGTTCTTGCGCTCGCTCTTCTCGGCCTCTTCTTCCGTCAGCTCCCCGGCGTCCACCAACCGTTGCATCAAGGACTGATCTTTGGTGAGCTGCACGGCGGTGCCGTTCCGCACCAGGTACGCGCGGGAGTCGCCCACCTGCGTGAGGTACAGGTGTCCGGCGAGGACGCCGACGGCCGTGGTCGTGGTGCCCATCCCCTTCAACTCGGGGTGCTCTTTGGCGTAGGCGTGGATCTTCTGGTTGGCCCGCTCCACCGCCTCCTTCAAGCGATAGGCGAAGCGCTGGGGCGTGCTCTCCTCGTCCGCTTTCCACTCGGTGGTCAGGTGCTCGTAGACCACTTTGGTGGCCATGTCGCTGGCCACCTCGCCCGCGGCGGCGCCGCCCATCCCGTCCGCCACCATGATCAACGAACCCTTTGGCCCCAACTCGTGATCCCGCACCTCGGGCTGCAACGAGGCCTTCTCCGCCGTCAAGTCCGCGACGATGAAACTGTCCTCGTTGTGGTCGCGGTTGCGGCCCAGGTCGCTCTTGGCGAAGACCGAGACGCGGACGGCGCTCACTGGGGGGGCCTCGAAAGACCGGACAAGTTCGCCTGATAGGACTTGTTGGACGAATCGAGGTCGACAGCGATCCTGGCCCAACGCAGTGCCTCGGACTTGTTCTCCAGCGCCCCTTCCGATTGTGACACAATGTACGCCGCCAGTGCTCGCGCCTTAGCCGGGATGCCGGGTGCGTTGTAGTACGCCAGAGCCGTGTCCATCGCCGCCGACGCTATAGGCGCCGGTGTATTGCCTGCCAGGCTGAAGTGGTCGAGCACCGCGTAAAGTCGATCGGTCGCGTCGCCAACAGATACAGGAATGCCCCGTTCCGGCAGCGGTTCGACTCGAGCGGTGGTCGTGTCTTTGGGTGGTATCGTGGTCGTCTGCGGGTCCGTGGTCTGCCTACGCTGCGTGAGGTCTCGCCCCGCTGCGGGTCTCTGCGTCTGGGAAGGATCGCTCGCCGCTCGCTGCTGGGCGGTGTCCGGAGTCACAGACGGCGTGCGAGTGGCCCCGCCGCTAATCATCACCACCGCCGCCGTGCCCCCTCCCAGCGCTATCACCGCCACCGTCGCGGCGATCGCCATCACCGGTTTCTTCTTGGCCGGTGCCGGCGGAGCCGCCGCCACGGCCGGCGTGTCCGGCGTGCGCGCCCGCGGCTTTGGCGCGCCGGGTCCGGCGACGCGGGTCGCCGCGACAGTGGCGCCGGCGGACGGCGTGGCGGAGATGATCTGGGTGGCCCCCTCGGTGTCCACCGCCGGCGCCGTGTCCGCCATGTCGCCCACCGCCTGGGTCACGTCCCGCGCCATCTCGGCGGCGCTGCCGTACCGCTCGCCCGGCATCCGCTGCAATGCCCGGTCCATCACCGCCTGGAGCTGATCCGGGAAGGTCAGCCCTGAGCCCGCGGCATTGAGCGGCACCGGCTCGTCGGTGAGCCGCTTGATCATCACTTCCTGGGCGCTGTCTGCCTGGAACGGGAGCGTGCCGGTGAGCATCCGGTACAACACCAGCGCCAGCGAGTAGATGTCGCTCCGGCCGTCCAGCTTGTCTCCGGCCAGCTGCTCGGGGCTCATGTACTCCGGCGTGCCCACCACCAGGCCGGTCTTGGTGACTTTCTGGCCTTCCTCTCCGCCCACCGCTTTGGCGATCCCGAAGTCCACCACCTTCACCACGTCCGCGCCGCCGCGGCCCTTGGTGAGCATGATGTTGTCCGGCTTCAGATCGCGGTGCACGATGCCCAGATCGTGGGCCGCCTGGAGGGCGTCGCCGACCTGTTGAAAGATGCTCGCCGCCCGCTTGGGCGGGAGGGCGCCTTCGCGCTCCAGCAAGTCGCTCAGCGACTCGCCCTCGATGAACTCCATGGCGAGGTAGATCAAGCCGTCCCGGGTTTCCCCGAAATCGTAAATCGCGCATACGTTGGGGTGATTGATGCGCGCGGCGTTGGTGGCCTCGCGGTTGAACCGGGCGATCGCGTCCGGGTCGTTGGCCATGGACTGCGTCATCACCTTGATGGCGCTCTTCCGGCCCATCTTGACGTGCTGGCCCAGGTAGACGGCGCCCATGCCGCCTTCGCCCAGCTTTTTCTCGATGTGGTAGTTCCCCGCGATCACGCTGCCCACGAGGTCGGTGGTCCCGGCGGTCTTCAAGGCCGAGCCGTCGTTCGGGCAGAATTTCTGCTCGTCCGGCCACTGGTTGCCGCACGTCGGGCACAGCTTCACGACAGCTCCACCCTCAGCATCTTGTCGCCCACCAGGAACCGGGACCCGTGCTTGAGCGGAATCTCACCGCGGACCGAGACACCCACGCCGTTCCGGCTTCCCGCGTCGAGGATCACGAAGTCCGCGTCCTCGGAGCGGATCTGGGCGTGGGTACCGCTCATCGAAGGGTCGTAGGGGAATATCCAGTCGCCCTCGTCCCGTCCGATAGTCACGTGCCGGCCGGGCGAGAGGTGAATGGTGTCCCGCGCGCTGCCGTCGGCGCGGAGCTGGGTCAGGCTGGCGATGTCCGCGCTGGGGATCAGGCTCCCCATGCGTCGCGTGGCATCCCGCTCCGGCGGGTGGGGCCCCGGATAGCCGAGCCGCCGGAAGCGGATCACCTGCGAGCCGATCAGCAGGAGATCGCCGTCCAGCAGCCGGTGCGGCTCCGCGATGAAGAACCACGTGCCGTTCCGGCTGCCCAAATCGCGCACCTGAATCTCTTCGCCGTGCACGCTGATCTGCGCGTGGAGCGGCGACAGGAAGGCATCGTCCGGGAACGCGATGCCTGCGTCTTCGCGGCCCACCGTCGTCTCCTCGCCCGTGATCGGATAGCGGTTGAGAATCTTGCCGCCCTCATCGAGCAGCACCAGCGAGACCTGGTGCGCCCCGCCAGTCTGAATGGCCGCCACGGGCCGCCCACAGGCGGCGCAGAACTTGGCGCGTGACGCGATGGGCGAACCACAATGGGCGCAGGCGGGTCCCGTGCCGGGCACCGCCAGCCGCTGGCCGCATTGGGGGCAGAACGGGAGTCCCCCCACCACGGCACTTCGGCAGGACGGACAAGTTCCGGAGAGAACCAAAGGAGTCGGAGCGCCGGTCACTGGCCGGAGGCCCTCAAACGCATGGTCACGTTCCCGCCCTCACGGGCTTGGTCGTCACGGGCTGGAAGACCACAGAGGAGGCGAGTGCGGCGGGCAATCTACACCCCGCCCAAAGGCCGGTCAACCAGACGCCGAATTGACGTAGCTCTTTGAAATTGTGTAGGTTCCGCGCCCATGCCGCAAGCACGCGCCGCACGCTGGGCGGTGGCCGCCGGGTGGCTGGCCATCGCATGCCAGCCCGGTCCCGGGGCCCCGGCGCCGGTGCTGCGGCCCGGCGGGGCGCCTACCGGTCCGCTCGACATCCGCATCGCGTATCCGCGGGAAGGCTCTCGCCAGGCCACGGACAGCGGACTGGTGATCGTCGCGGACTCTTCCGTGGTCATGCAGAACAGAGATTCCGTCTTCGTCTTCGGCAGTGTGGGCCGGGCCGACGCGGTGCTGGTCGTGAACGGCGTGTCCGTCCCCGTCTACCACACCGGCGGATGGATCGCCTGGCTTCCCGTGCCGCCGGTCACGCTCGCCACCGACGGAACCGGTCCGGGGCTCGCCCGGTTCCACCTCGTGGCGGTTGTGGGCGGCGACACGTCGCGCGCGACCCTGGTGGCCAGCGTGCGCCGCCGATTCGCGCCTCCACCGGCGCCAGCGTGGATCGACACGACGTCGTTCGCCCCGGTGGGGAGCCTGTGGGTGCGGCCCGACGAGCCGGTGCGCCTCGAGGTCCAGGCCACTCCGGACGCCAGCGTGCGCCTGTTGCTCCCAACCGGCGACACCGTCGCGCTGGTGCGACGCAACGGGTTTCAACCCATCGCCGAAGGCGAGCGCGCCTTCGGCACCCGGCAGCCCGGGGAGCTGACCAGAGCGTGGGATCGCTACGTGGGCTCGCGCCTCGGCCGCTTGGGCCCCGATCCCGGGGACGTCCTGGCGCCGCTGCCAACGCCCGAACCCAGGGACAGCAACTGGGTTCGCGTGGAAGCGATCGTGGGCCACGACACGGCGAGGGCCCGCTGGCCGTTGCGCGTGGGTGTGGTGGAGCCGGCACGCCCCCGCGTGATCTACGTGGACGACGACACGGCAGGCACCGGTCTCACGGACAGCTCGCTCGCCGGGCGCGCGGCTCCCTACGCGACGTACCATTGGTTTTTCCCCACCGGGACGGTCGCGGCGGTGAACGGCCGCTGGAACGACCAGATCCGCCTCCAGCTCTCCCGCGCCAGCGTCGCCTGGGTGGATGCGGCAGACGTGCACCCGCTGCCGGTGGGCACCCCGGCGCCTGGAGGAACCACGGGCGGGTCGGTGCGCGTGTTTCCCGAGGAGCGGGCAGTCACCCTGCGGGTGCCGCTACCGGCCAGAATTCCGTTCCGCGTGGACGAGGATGAGCGGTCGCTTCGGTTGACCCTCTACGGGCTGGCCGCCGATCTCGACTTCATGCAATACGGGCCCGAGGACCCGCTGGTACGGCGGCTTTCCTTCGCGCAGCCGCGGGAGGACGAGGCGGAGATCCGGGTGGACCTGGCCGAGCCGGTGTGGGGCTATCGCACGCGGTGGATTGGATCGGACTTGCTGCTGGTGATCCGCCGGCCTCCCGAGATTGACCCGCGCCGTCCCTTTCGCGGGCGCCGCATCGCCGTGGACCCGGGCCATCCGCCGCTGGGCGCCGTGGGACCCACCGGCGTGTGGGAGCCGGACGTGACGCTCGCCGTGGGGCGCAAGCTACGGGGCTTACTGGAGAGGGCCGGCGCCACGGTGATCATGCTGCGCTCCGACGACGCACCGCTTGACCTGGCGCCGCGGGTGGTGAACGCCGAGCGGGCCGACGCCGACGTGCTGGTGTCCATCCATGCCAACGCATTGCCTGACGGCGTGAACCCGTTCATCAACCACGGCACCAGTGTCTACTACTTCCAGCCGCGCAGCCTGGAGCTGGCGCGGGCGCTGGATCGGGCGTTGGTGCGCCAGCTCGGGTTCCGCGACCTGGGGATCGGCCGCGCCGACTTCGCGCTGGCTCGTCCCACCTGGATGCCCGCGGCCTTGTGCGAGGGGCTGTTCATCATGCTGCCCGACCAGGAGGCCGTGCTGGCCAGCGAGGACGGGCAATGGCGGTATGCGCGTGGGATCGTCGATGGCCTCGAGGAGTTTCTGCGAGGCCGAGCAGCCCGATGATAGGGAACGTTGAGCCTGGACGGGCCGGCTGGGTCTCGTCGCGCGCGGGCAGTTCCGCGCGCGCCACAGACGCAGGGAGTTTCCAAGGCGCGCGCTCCACTGACGCGCGCTCTGAGACCCAGCCGGCCCATTCGCGCTCCCGTGTGCCCCTCACCATAGCGGTTATGTCGGTACTCGCTGCCGCGCCGCTACTCGCGCAGACCGATCCGAGTGGGCACTGGCGCACCTGGCACACGGCGCATTTCCGGGTCCACGCCCAGGAGCAGAACGCGAGCCTGGCGGAGAAGGCCGCGCTCGAGGCCGAGCGGGCGTACGCCCTGCTGGCCCGGGAGCTTACGCCGCCGCGTGGCACGATCGACCTCGCGTTGTACGACAACGTGGACTTCTCCAACGGCTTCACCACGGTGTTCCCGTCGAGCCGCATCGCGATCTTCGTGAATCCGCCCGCGGGCGATCCGATCCTGGCACCCTACGACGACTGGCTCCGCCTTGTCATCACGCACGAGCTCGTCCACGTGTTCCATGGGGACCGGACTCGCGGCCTCTGGCAGGTGGTGCAGCAGGTGCTGGGCCGGGCGCCGGGGTCGTTCCCCAACAGCTACCAGCCGTCGTGGGTGGCGGAGGGGCTGGCCACGTACTACGAGACGCGACTCACCACCTCAGGCCGCCTCCGCGCCGGCCTGCACGACCAGCTGCTCGCGTCGGCGGCGGCCGCCCGCCGGTGGCCTGCGCCCGGCGACGCCACGCTCCTGAGCCCGCGCTGGCCGGGCGGGTTCCGTCCCTACGCCTGGGGCTCGCACTTCTTTCAATGGGAGAGCCAGACGCGCGGCGACTCGGTGGTCCGGGGGTTCGTGGAGCGGACCTCGAAGAACCTGTGGCCGGTGCTGTTCTTGTTCCCCGGGGTGTCTCCGGCGATGCAGGGCGCTGGTGGCGTGGGAGTGGACAGCGCGTGGCGTGCGTTGCGGGCCGACTGGCAGACCAAAGCAAAGGGCGAGTCCAGGGGCCGGCTGATCGCCCGGGCCCTAAGGGTGGAGCCGCGCCCTCGCGTCTCGCCCGACGGCCGGCTGCTCGCCTATGTGCACGCGGATGGACGTGCTGACTTCCGGCTGGTGGTGCGCGAGGTCGCTTCCGGCAACACCATCGCCACGCACCGAGTGAACGCGGATGTGGCGCCGTGGTGGCGCGGCGACACCCTCTACGTGGGCCAGCTGGAGTTTACCTCGCCGGTGGAGATCCGGACCGCCCTCTACCGCTGGCGTCCGGGCGGCACGTGGGAGCGGGTGCCGGGATCGGACCGACTGGCACGCCCGTTCGACGCGGGCTCCGGGCCCCTGATGGCGGTGGACGTGGCGAGCCGGTCGCGCGCAGTGGTGGAGCTCGATGGCGAGGGCAGGCGCGCGGTGCAGCTGCCGGAGGGGGAGGCGTGGGGGTTCCTAGCCGGCTCGCCCAACGGCGAGTGGCTTGCGGGCGCGCGTCACGCGCGGGGGCAGTGGGACGTGGTGGCCTGGAAGCGCGACAGCCCGGGGGAGGTCATGGCGGTCACGGATGATGCCGCCCTGGACGACGATCCGGCCTGGACCACCGGGGGAGATCTCCTGTTCACGTCCGAGCGGTCCGGCCTTCCACAGATTCTCGCCTATAAGATGAATACCGGCTCGCTGGTCCGGGTCACGGACGAGCCTACCGGCGCCCGCCAGCCGGCGCCCGCGCCGGACGGATCGCTGTACTATGCCACGATTCTGTGGGACGGGTGGGCGTTGGTGCACGCGGGAGCACTTGAGCTTCCGGCAGCGGGGCCGCGGTCGCGGCCGGTGCTGGCGCGGGACACGATCACGACCACCGAGATCCGCTCCACCGGTTACCGCCCGTGGCCCTCGCTGGTACCGCACTTCTGGATTCCGTTGTGGCACGACGTGGGCACCGCGGGGCGATTCGCGGGCGCGGCGACCTTCGGCGTGGATGCCGTTGGTCGCACGTTCTACTTCGCGCAGCTCGCGGTCGCGCCCGCGAAGCGTCGTGTCGAGACCAGCCTCCACGTCGCCCACCAGCGTTGGAAGACGTTCGGAGTGGACCTGAGCTACGCTGCCTCCTGGGACTCGCTGCTCTCGCGGAGGGGATTGCTGCTGCGAGCCGACTCCACGGTGGACACCGTGCGTGTCACGTACGGCGACGTGAAGCAGACGGCGGCCGTGGGTGGGACCATCCGGTGGCGGCGCTGGCGGGCGCTGCTGTCCGCCCGGCTGGGCGCCGAGTTGGAGGCCGAGCGCCTGGTCATCGATCGGATCGATCAGGGCCCTTCAGGACTGCGCCTAAGCAGAGACCACTTCAACTTCGCCGGTCCGGTGGTCTCGGTGGGGGCGCAGCACGTCTCGTTCCCCGCGCTCGCCATCTCGCCCGAGAACGGCGCGGCGGTGGGCGCACTGTATCGCTACCGCTGGGAGCTGGATGGCCCCGGCTGGTGGAGCGAGGTACGCGGCAGCGCGTCCGGCTATCTCGCGTTGCCGCTGCCTGGGTTTGCTCACTGGGTGTTGGCGGTGCGCGGATCGGCCGGTGTCCGGAGCGGCCCATCGGCGGACGGCTACGATCTCGGCGGTGCCTCGGGCGATCCGTTCGAGGTCGTGCCCGGTTACGTCGCAGGTGCCGGGCGCAGGATCTTCCCGCTTCGCGGCTATCCGGCCGTGGGTACCCCGTTCACTCGTGCCGCTACCACGGCCGTGGAGCTCCGGGTGCCGCTGGCGCTGGTGGCCAAAGCGATCTGGAAGCTCCCCATGGGTCTCGACCGGGTGTCGCTGACGGCGTACGGAGAAGCGGGCGGCGGGTGGCGGGCCGGGGAAGCGGCCGACCCGTTCGCCCTCCGGGACCTCGGCGGCGAGGTCGTGGTGGACGCCGCGATTCCGCAGGACCTCGCGTTTCGGGTCCGGGTCGGCGCCGGGGTCCCCCTGGTCTCGGGCCTTGGAATAAGTAGCGGTAAAGCACGCTGGTATCTCGCGTTCGGAACGGCGTTCTAACCACCCGCCTCCCCAACCAGGCAGCAGGGCCGCAGAGGCGGCAGAAGCCGCGGAAGTCGTGGCGTTGCCGCTGCTTACGGCAACGTGACGTTGATCACGGGACCTTAGGGGGCGGGCGCGCTTGACACCCCCATTCGCCATCGGCAACCTTCGGTTCCATGTTCTGTACCCGCTGCGGCACGTCGGTCTCGCAGGAGAGCAAGTTCTGCCCCTCCTGCGGCCTGGATCTTTCTACGGTTACTCCGCTGGCGACGGGTCAGGCGCCCGTCGAGCAGTCGGAGGAGGACATCGTCCGCGAAGCGCTCAAGGACGAGTACGAAATCATCCAAGAGTTGGGCCGCGGCGGGATGGCCATCGTGTTCCGGGCCCGCGAGAAGCAGTTGGACCGCGAGGTCGCGGTCAAGGTGCTCCCGTTCTCGCTGGCGTTCGATGCGGAGTTCGTCGAGCGCTTCCAGCGTGAGGCCCGCACCTCGGCCAAGCTCGAGCATGCCAGCATCATCCCCATCTACCGCGTCGGTCGCTCGGGTCGGGTCATCTACTTCGTGATGAAGTTCCTGCGCGGCTCCTCGCTGTCGGAGCTGCTGGCGCAGCGCGGAGCCCTGCCGCTCGACGAGCTCAAGAAGATGCTCAAGGAGACGGCCGGGGCCCTGGGCTACGCCCACCGGAACGGGATCGTGCATCGCGACATCAAGCCGGACAACATCATGTTCGACGAATCCGGCCACGCGGTGGTGACCGACTTCGGGATCGCCAAGGCCGGGACGGGCACGCGGCTGACCGGCACGGGGATGGCGATCGGCACGCCGCACTACATGAGCCCCGAGCAGGCGCGGGCCCAAAAGCTGGACGGCCGGAGCGACATCTACTCCCTGGGCGTGGTCGCCTACCAGAGCCTGGTGGGGACGGTACCGTTCGACGGGGAGGACGCCTTCTCGATCGGCTACAAGCACATCACCGAGCCGCTGCCGGTGCCGCCACTCAAGTCGGCCGAGCATCGCCGGGTGTTCGAGGTCATCGAGAAGATGATGGCCAAGGCGCCGGAGGACCGGTTCCAGGCGGCCGAGGAGGTGATGGTCGCGCTGGACGGCAAGCCGGTGGTGATCGCGACGCAGCCCACGCTGGCGATGTCCGCGGCGGAAACCGCGGTGCTGCCGCAGGGTGCCGTGGCGCGCCGCATGGCCACCCAGGCGTCCACACCTACCACGCCGATGCCCCGGACCGAGCCGCGGTTGGTGCCGGTCAAGCGGAAGCGTAGCGGCGTCCTGGTCGGGACGTTCTTCATGCTGGTGCTGCTGGGCGGTGGTGGGGGCGGTGCCTACTACTACTTTGGGGTGCTGGGCAACCAGGCGCCGGGCTTCCTCCAGGGCGTCTTTCCCCCCAAGCCGCAGCAGGCCGCGCCCGTGCCGGTACCGGATTCGGTCGCCCTGGCGGCTCAGCGGGCGGACTCACTCGCTCGCGATTCGGCCGCTGCGGCGCAGCGCGCCGCCGCCGAGTTGCCCAACACGGGGACCCTGACGCTCGAGGGGATCCCGACGCGAGGGCGCCTCACGGTGGACGGCGAGCCCAAGGAAGGTCCCAAGCTCACGCTCGACGCCGGCTCGCGGCGCATCGAGATCACGGCGCCCGGCTACGAGAAGGTCACCCTGACGGTGGCGATCGCGCGCGGGCGGGATACCACGATCGCAGTGACCATGCGGCGGCCGGCGGCCCAGCCGGCCGGCGGCGGCCCGGCGGTTGAGGAGAGGCCGGAGGACGTGTGCGCCAACCCCGGCCCCGCTTACAACCGGAACGACGCGTGCTACGACGCGCCTCCGCGCGCCACGGTGGCCCCGCTGGTGCCCCTGGACGAGCGCATCCAGGGTGAGCCCACGCCGGTCACGCTGTGGATCAAGGTCTCCGAGGACGGCCGGGGCTTGAGCTTCCAGATCATTACTCACTCGAACGACCCGCTGTTCGACCGCACCGCCGCGGGTTTCGCCATGAGCATCCTGTACAACCCGGCCCAGAAGGACGGGAAACCGGTCGAAGGCTGGACCCGGCTGCATCTCCGGCCGCAGGCACGCTGAACCCGCCGCTTCCGCCGCGGCGCCGGGCACTACCACGTTTGTGATGTGCAAACCTAAAGCCCCAGGATAGTTGCGGCGATTCTCCGGCCCTTGCGTGCCACTCCTGGGGTCTTACCTTGTCCTCCCGCGTCGTTTTTCCCGGCCGTGTCGGTTGGCCCCGTCGCGATTACCTTTATAACGGACAACGGATCGGGCAGCAGTGATGGCTAACTCGAGCCCCTCGGGCACACGCATGGCATTGGATTTGAGCGAGAACGCGCTGACCGTTCTCAAGCGCCGCTACCTGGTCAAGGACGAGCAGGGCCAGCCCGCCGAGTCGCCGGAGGATCTGTTTTGGCGGGTCGCCCGGACCGTCGCCGCCCCGGACGCCAGTTACGGGGCCAGCTCCAAGGCCGTGGAGGCCCTGGCGGAGGCCTTCTTCGAGGTGATGGCCACCCGCGTCTGGATGCCGAACAGCCCCACCCTGATGAACGCGGGCCGGCCGCTGGGGCAGCTCTCCGCCTGCTTCGTGCTCCCCGTGGATGACGCCCTCTCCAACGGCAAGAGCGGGATCTACGACACGCTCCGCAATATGGCGTTGGTGCATCAGTCGGGCGGCGGCACCGGGTTCGCCTTCTCGCGGCTCCGCCCCAAGAACGACGTGGTCCGCTCCACCATGGGGGTCGCGTCCGGGCCGGTGTCGTTCATGTCGCTGTACGACGCTTCGACTGATGTCGTGAAGCAGGGCGGCACCCGCCGCGGCGCGAACATGGGGATCCTGCGGGTGGACCATCCGGACATCCTGGAGTTCGTGACCTGCAAGGACGACATCACCAAGATCACCAACTTCAACATCTCGGTGGCCGTCACCGACGCGTTCATGCAGGCGGTGGAGCAGGGCACCGAGTACGACCTCATCCATCCACGTACCAAGCGGGTGGTGGGCCGGCTGGACGCCGGCGAGGTGTTCGCCAAGATCGTGCACGGGGCGTGGAAGACCGGCGAGCCGGGCGTGTTCTTCGTTGACCGCGCCAACCGCTTCAACCCGGTCCCGCACCTGGGCGAGTACGAGGCGACCAACCCATGCGGCGAGCAGCCGCTCCTGCCGTACGACGTGTGCAACCTGGGCTCGATCAACGTCGGGCTGTTCGTCACGAGCGGGCAGATCGATTGGGATGGCCTACGGAAGGCGGTGCACCTGTGCACCCACTTCCTGGACAATGTCATTGACGCCAACAAGTACCCGTTGCCGGAGATCCACGACCTGGCCCAGCGCATCCGGCGGATCGGCTTGGGGCTCATGGGCTGGGCGGATATGCTGGTCCGGCTGGGGGTGCCGTACAACTCGAACGAGGCCGTGGACCTGGGCCGCGATGTGATGCGCTTCGTGGACGACGAGGCCAAGGTCGAGAGCGAGCGGTTGGCCGAGCAGCGGGGCACCTTCCCGGAGTGGGAGAAGAGCATCTGGGGTCCGGACGCCACCTGCACACGGGACGCGCGCGGGAACCGGATCCGGCCCATGCGGCGCCTGCGCAACTGCAATCTCACCACCGTGGCGCCCACCGGCACCATCTCCATCATCTCCGGCTGCTCCTCGGGCATCGAGCCGCTGTTCGCCGTCGCCTTCATGCGGAATCAGGCCGGCGTCCTGATGCCGGACGTCAACGAGGACTTCGTGGCGACCGCCAAGCGGGAGGGCTGGTACTCGGACCGGCTCATGAAGCGCATCGCCGAGGCCGGCCACATCCACTTCGACGAAGTGCCCGAGAAATGGCAGCGGGTGTTCGTGACGGCGCACGACGTGACACCGGAGTGGCATATCCGGATGCAGGCGGCGTGCCAGGACTACACCGACAGCGCCATCAGCAAGACCTGCAACTTCTCGGAGTCGGCTACCGAGGAGGATGTCCGGAGAATCTACGAGCTGGCCTACCAGCTGGAGTGCAAAGGGGTCACGGTCTATCGCGACAACAGCCGCGAGCAGCAGGTGCTCTCGACGGGCAAGACCGCGCAGAAGGTGATGGCCGCGGGTGCCGGAGGGGCCGCAGAGGCCGCAGTGGCGGCAGAGGGTTCGCTCAAGGCCGAAGTGGCGGAGTTCAAGGCGACGATTGCGGAGCTCGAGGCGGAGTTGAGCCGCACCAAGCAGCAGCTGCACGAGGTGGAGAGCGAGAACCTGCAGCGGCGCGCCAAGCGCTCGCGACCGGAGCTATTGCGCGGCACCACGCGCCGCCTGGAGACGCCCCTGGGCACGCTCTACGTGACCATCACGGAAGACGACAAGGGCCAGCCCTTCGAGGTCTTCATGAGCCTCGGCAAGGCGGGCGCGGCCCTCATGGCGGACGTCGAGGCGATCGGCCGATTGATCTCCTTGGCGCTGCGCGCGGGGATCCCCATCCAGGAGATTCACCGCCAGCTCCGCGGCATCTCGTCCGACCGGGTCACCGGACTGGGGCCCAACAAGGTCCTCTCGGTGCCGGACGCGATCGGGATCGCGATCGAGCGCTGGCTCCAGGACAAGCAGGGCGTGCAGCAGGAGCTGCTGCACCCGGGTGGTGCCCCGGCGTCAGCCGAGTCGGTCCGCCACGCCGTGCGGGACTCGGAAGGCCACGCCTACCAGGTGGGCGGCCTCAAGGAGGAGCAGTTCATCGGCGCCTGCCCGGACTGCGGCTCGCAGTTGGAGTTCGCCGAGGGGTGCGCCAAGTGCCACGTGTGCGGGTACAGCGAATGTGGATGAGAGACGGTGAGGGGCGGTGAGGGGCGGTGAGCGCTGGGTTTCCCGCTCACCGCCCCTCACCCTCTCTCACCGCCTTTCACCGTCCCTCGGGGATGGACGCGAGTCCGTCCCCGCTGTTGTATTAGGGTGCCCATGCCTGACGATACCCCTCGTCGCAAGTGGGCCCGCGCCAAAGGGGCGGGCGCGCACGACCTGCGTCGCGGGGCGTGGTACCTCGTCGTCAACGACTCGCTGCCGGCCGTGGTCGTCCTCGACGTGCGGAAGAATAACGTGCCGGTTCCGCGCAGCATGCTGGATATCATCGAGGAGAAGCCCAGTAAGTGGAGCGTGGTGAAGTGGCAAGAGACCCAGCGCGGCGCCCGCCGCGCGAGCGAGGAGAACCTGGGTCTGGTCTACGGCGTCTGCCCCTCCTGCGGCGAGCGAGGGAAGCTTGAGCCGCCCGGCGCCGCCCAGCTGACCTGCGTCCATTGCCATGGCACGTTTCCGGTGGACTGGGAACATCCCTGCTAGCGCCCCTAGCCCCCGGCCCCGGCGTCTCCTATCATTGGGCCCATGAGCCCCAAAGAGCGGAAGTGGGCGCGGGTGAAGCGGGCGGGTGCGCACGGTCTGCGGCGTGGCGCCTGGTACACGGTCCTGAACGAGAACAAGTCCAACATCGTGGTGCTGGACGTCAGCAAGAAAGCGATCCCCATCGACCGCTCCTTGCTGGACTTCACCACGCTCAAGCCCCGCAAGTGGAGCGTGGTCCAGCTCGATCCTCAACGAGACGCCGCCGAGCTGGCCGGCGAGGCAGGACTGGGGCCTCTCTACGGCGTGTGCCCCAACTGCGCCGGCCGGGCCAACCTCAAGCAGGACGACACCCAGCTCACGTGTCCGGTGTGCCAGTTGTTGTTCGAGATAGACTGGTCGGTGACCTGCTGAGGCTACGCCAGCGCTAGGCGGTCACCCAGCCGAAGGACTGCCGGCTGGCCCGCCCAGGTGCAATAGAATCCTCTCGTTCCCCCGTCCAGAAACTGCAGGCTCTCCTGGAACACTCCCGGTGGAACCGCTTCGTCTCGGTGCGCGAAGCCGGTGAAGGGTTTACAGGGATGCGCCACGACCAGATCCACCAGTCGGCCCTTCTCCCGGCCGGCCGAGTCCAGGATCACGAAGCCGGCCCCGACCTCGGCGGGCTCCACGCGGCGCGAAGCCTCGACGATGAGGTTCTCGCCGGCGCACCCCACGCGCATGTGCTCGCCAAAGCGCTGCTGCATGGCGCGGTAGTGCGAGGTGAAGCCGACCGACACACCATGCATGCCATCCTCGTTCTTCCGGAGAGTGTGCGCCCGGTGATGCGCGTCCAGCACTTCCTCGCCGCCGTGGAGCCCCACCACGCCGTCGGGGCTCACCCGGAGCCGTTCGAGCACCGTGATGGGGTCGGTGACGTACCGCTTGGCGCCCTTCTCCCCGACCTTGAGGGGCCCAAGATGGATCTGCAGCTGCACGATGGGGCCGATGATGATGGGCATAGCACCAATATAGAACGGGCGATAGAGAATGATGGCGCTCCATTGTCCTCCATGCCACGCGGTATATTAACCTGCACATGAGCACCGTAACCCGCAGGCAGACCGTCACGACCTGGGTGGGCCCCGTACCGGTCGGCTCCGCCCATCCGATCGTGGTGCAGTCCATGACCAACACGGACACCGCGGACGTCGAGGCCACGGCGTCCCAGGTCGCCCAGTTGGCTGCCGCGGGGAGCGAGCTGGTCCGCGTCACCGTCAACCACGATGAGGCCGCCGCCGCCGTGCCGCGGATCGTGGAGCGGCTGGAGGCGCGCGGCGTTTCCGTCCCCATCATCGGCGACTTCCACTACAACGGGCACCTGTTGCTCACCCAGCATGCCGAGTGCGCTCAGGCACTCGCCAAGTACCGCATCAATCCGGGCAACGTGGGCGCCAAGCGGCGGGACCAGCACTTCCGGGCCATCGTGGAGGTGGCGATCCGGAACGACAAGCCCGTGCGCATCGGCGTCAATTGGGGCTCCCTGGATCGCCAGCTGCTCACCGAGTTGATGGACCAGAATGCCAAGCGGTCCGAGCCCTTGGACGCGCGGGACGTGATGATCCAGGCGATGATCGAAAGCGCCATGCGGTCGGCGCGCCTGGCGGAGGAGACCGGGCTCCCCCACGACCACATCATCCTCTCGGCCAAGGTGTCCGGGGTCCAGGACCTGGTGGACGTGTATCGCAAGCTGGCCCCGCTCTCCGATTACCCGCTGCACCTGGGGCTCACCGAGGCGGGGATGGGTGCCAAGGGCGTGGTGGCGAGCACGGCCGGCCTCGCGATCCTGCTGCAAGAAGGCATCGGCGACACCATTCGGGTCTCCTTGACGCCCGTGCCGCGCGGCGACCGCGCCGAAGAAGTGCGGGTCTGCCAGCAGATCTTGCAGTCCCTGGGGCTCCGCAGCTTCGTGCCCCAGGTGAGCGCGTGCCCGGGCTGCGGCCGCACCACCAGCACCTTCTTCCAGGAGATGGCCGATCAGATCCAGCGGTACTTGCTCGAGCAGATGCCGCGCTGGCGGGAGCGCCACCCGGGTGTGGAGCGGATGCGGGTGGCCGTCATGGGGTGCGTGGTAAACGGCCCCGGGGAATCCAAGCACGCGGACATCGGGATTTCGCTCCCCGGCACGTTCGAGGAGCCCAAGGCGCCGGTGTTCGTAGACGGGGAGCTGCGCGTGACGCTCAAGGGGGACCGGATCGTGGAGGAATTCCTCGAGATCCTCAACGACTACGTGGCGCAGCGGTATCCCAGCGCGGTCATGACACCGTGAAACCACGTTATCGGTTATCGGTTGTCAGTTTTCGGAATGCCCGTACCCCGGCCAGGTCTTCGCTGGTGGGTGAGGCCGGACAACCGACAACCGACAACCGATAACCGATAACATCTATGTCTCCCAACGCCAGCACGGCAGCCGAACTGCTGCTAGGAGCCCGCCGAGTGGTCGTCTTTACCGGTTCCGGCATGTCCCAGGAGTCCGGCGTGCCCACCTTTCGGGACGAGCAGACCGGTCTGTGGGCGCGCTTCGACCCCGAGGAGCTGGCGACCCCGGAAGCGTTCCGCCGCCATCCTGGCCGGGTCTTCGCCTGGTACCTGTGGCGGTGGCGGGCGATACGCGCCGCCGTACCGCACGCCGGGTATCGGGCGCTGGTAGAGCTGGAAGAGCGCTTCGACCGCCTGACCATCGTGACGCAGAACGTGGATGGGTTGCACGCGCGCGCCGGATCGGCCGCGGTGATTGAACTCCACGGCTCGCTGGTCGCGTTCCGGTGCTTCGACGCCGGGCATCCCTACGACGCGCGCCGCCTGGACCAGCTGAGACCCGCCGGCGCCGAGGAGATCGAGCCGCCGCGCTGCGATCGCTGCGGGAGCCCCATCCGGCCGGGCGTGGTGTGGTTCGGCGAGCCCTTGCCCTGGGAGCAGCTCGAGGCGGCGCGTGCGGAGGTCGAGGCGTGCGACGCCCTGCTGGTGGTGGGTACCGCCGCGCTGGTGTATCCGGCGGCGGACCTGGCATGGGTGGGGGCCACCCGGGGCATCCCGGTGATCGAGATCAATCCTCAGCCGACGCCGCTCTCGTCCCACGTCGCGCTTGCCTGGCGGGCGGGCGCCGGCGTGGCGCTCCCCGAGCTGGCGTCCGCGCTGCAGGCCAACCTGCCGGCCCCGTGACCACGTCTCCGTTCCGGCGCACCAAGATCGTGGCGACGCTGGGCCCCAGCTCCGCCACCGGGAACACGCTCGAGGCGCTGCTGGCTTCCGGGGTCGATGTGGTGCGTATCAACAGCTCGCACGGGTCGCAGGAGACCCGGGGCGGTTGGATGGATCTGGTGAAGCAGGTGCGCGGGCGGCACGACCGGCACGTCGGGCTGCTGGTGGATCTGCAAGGTCCCCGGATTCGGGTGGGGGCGCTGGAGCGGCCCTGCACGCTCGAGGTGGGGGCGGAGATCGTGTTCGCGCCGGAGGACGAGGCACGGCCGGACGAGATCCCCACCACCTACGAACAACTGGCGAGCGACGCCCCGCCAGGCACCCGGATTCTGCTGGACGACGGCCTGCTGGCGGTGGAGGCGACCCGGGTGGCCGGCCGGCGGCTGCACGCCAGGGTGGTGCACGGCGGCGAGCTCACGAGCCACAAGGGGATCAACCTGCCGGACGTGGCGGTGAGCGCCCCCGCGGTGACCGAGAAGGACCGCGAGGACATCGAGCACGCCGTTGCGCACGACGTGGATTTCGTCGCGGTGTCGTTCGTGCGCCGCGCCGCGGACGTCGAGGCGGTCCGCTCGCTGGTTCCCCGGCACGTCCGCCTCGTGGCCAAGATCGAGAAGGCGACCGCGCTGGCGGAGCTGCCCCGGATCGTGCAGGCCGCGGATGCGATCATGGTGGCCCGCGGCGACCTCGGCGTCGAGATGCCGTTCGAGCAGGTGCCGCTGGCGCAGAAGCGGATCATCCGCACCGCCACCCGTTTCGGGCGTGCGGTGATCACCGCGACCCAGATGCTCGAGTCCATGGTGCACAACCCCCGGCCCACGCGCGCCGAGGCCTCGGACGTCGCCAACGCGATCCTCGACGGGACGGACGCGGTGATGCTGTCGGCCGAAACCGCCGCGGGCGAGTATCCGGTCCTGGCGGTAGAAGCGATGGCGCGCATCATCCGGGAAATCGAACGGGCCGACGCAGAGGACGGCGGCCGCCCCAGGGGCCGCCGGGCCAGCGATGTGCGCCCCAACGGCAATCACGCGTCCGTCGACGACGCGATCGCATTCGCCACCTGCGCGGCCGCCGAGCTGCTGAAGGTGCCGCTGATCGTGTGCTTCACCCGGAGCGGCTTCACCGCCCGGAAGATTGCAGCCTATCGACCCGTCGCCCCCATCCTGGGCTTCTCCACCGAGGCGGTGACCTGCCGCCAACTGGCGCTGGTGTGGGGCGTGGTGCCCGAGCTCGCGTCTCGCGTTCCCAACTACGACGCTATGCTGGACGCCGCCCGGGAGACCCTGCTCGCGAAGGACTACGCCCGGCCGGGCGACCGCATCGTGGTGACGGCGGGAGTGCCCTTCGAGGTGCCCGGGACGACCAACCTCCTCAAGGTCGAGTCCGTCTAACCGTGCGCCTCATCGTGGTGGGGTCGGGGACGTCGTTTGGCGTACCCCAGATCGGGTGCTCCTGCGCCGTGTGCACCTCGGCCGATCCGAGGGACCGGCGCACCCGCGTGGCGGCGGTGGTGGAAGCTCCCGGCGGCGCCCGCCTGCTGATCGACACCCCGCCCGAGCTCCGGCTCCAGCTGATTGCCGCCCAGGTGGACGCGGTGGACGCCGTGTTGTACACGCACGACCACGCCGATCACGTGCACGGCATCGACGATTTGCGGGCCATGTCGGTGCGCCGCGGGCGGCTGCCGATCTATGGACCGCCCGGGGTGCTTCGCCGGCTGGGCGAGCACTTCCCCTACATCTTCGACGAATCAGTCCCGCGCGACCCCGCCACGCCGCGGCCATCGCTGGAGCGGATGCCGCTGGAGCCGGGGCGCGAAATCAGCGTCGCCGGAATCCCGGTGCTGCCGCTCGAGTGCGACCACGGTGGCGTTCAGGTGTATGGGTATCGGATTGGTGGACTGGGGTACCTCACGGACGTGAAGGCGGTGCCGCCCGCCATGGTGGAGCGCCTGCGCGGCGTGCAGCTGCTGGTCCTCAGCGCCCTCTTCGATCACCCGCACCCGAGTCACCTGTCCATTCCGGAGGCGGTGGACCTGGCGCTGGCGGTCGGCGCGCCGCGCACGCTGCTCACCCATCTCACGCACCGCTTCTCGCATGCCGAGCTCGCCGCGCGGCTTCCCGCGGGGATCGAGCCGGCCTACGACGGCCTGGTCGCGGCGTTTTGACGCCCTCCGGCCGGGGCTGGTACATTGCACGCACGGCAAGACTCTGGGTGCAGGAGGGGGCATGACCAAGGACCAAGATTCGCCTCGGGTGGTGGTGGTCGAGCGCGGTTCTGGCCTGGGGGCGTTCCTGTGGGGGGCGCTGCTCGGGGCCGGCGTGGCGTTGCTGATGGCGCCGCGCAGCGGGGTCGAGACCCGGCGGCTGCTCCGGGCCAAAGGCCGCGACTTGATGGATGCGGCCAGCGAGAAGGCGGACGAGCTCCGGGAGCTGGTCAGCGAGGGCTACGAGCGCAGCAAGGCGCGGGTCGAGGAAGGCCTGGAGACTGCCCGCCAGGCGGTGGACGAACGACGAGAGGCGGCGCGCGACGTGGTGGACGCCAGCCGCGCCGCGGCGCATTCGGCCCGCGAGGAGCTGGACCGCCGTCTGGCCGAAGCCCGTGCCGCGCGCACGCGGGCGCCGCGCCGCGCCGCCGAGGAAGAGGCCGAGAGCGACTGACAGCAGCGGTACCCGGAGGTGGGCGCCCTCGCCCCTCGGGTTCGTGCGCCGTGTCTGGGTCGCCGCGTACGAGGATAACGTCTTCTTTCTCGCCAGCGCGCTCACCTTCGACGCGCTGGTAGCCGCGCTCCCCTTCATCCTCCTCGCGCTCGGCACCCTGGGCTACGTCGTCCAAGGCGATCGCGACACGCTGACCAGCGTGCATGCCCTGCTGGACCGGTTCCTTCCGATGCGCGCGGGCACCGGAGGTCCCATGGACCCCGCGGAGCGGATCCTGGCAGGCGTTACCGAGAGTCGGCGCCAGCTGTCGGCGTTCGGCGTTCCCCTGTTCATCTGGTTCTCGACCCGGTTCTACAGCGGCGTTCGCGCCGGCCTCAACGACGTATTCGATACGGAGGAGTCGCGGCCCTGGCTGGTGAGCAAGGCGGTGGATTTCGCGCTGGTCATCGTGAGCCTGCTGGTGCTGGTCGCCAGCACCGCGGTCGGCCTGCTCCTGCCGGACCTCACCTGGCCCGGGCGGCTGCTCCGCCGCACCGTGAGCTTCGGGTTCGGCGCGGTGCTGTTCTACCTCATCTACACCATCGCTCCGAGCCGGCGGGTGCGCCGGGACACGGCCCTGGTGGCCGCCGCGGTCGCGTCGCTTTTCTTCGAGGTGGCCCGCGTCCTGTACGGCGTGTATCTGGCCGAGTTCGCCACGGTGGATCGCCTGGTGTCCAACGCGAACGCGATCGCCGGCGGCCTGTTTCTGGTGTGGATGTACTACACCGCCGTGGTGTTTCTCGTTGGGGGCGAGGTGGCGCAGACCTACGATCTGATGCGCCGCCAGCGGGAACAGCGGGCCATACTCACATGATGGGGAAGGAGGAACGGGGAAGGGTATGATCGATCTTCGGTCCGATACCGTCACCCAGCCCTCCCCGGCGATGCGCCGCGCCATGGCCGAGGCCGAGGTGGGCGACGATGTGCTGGACGGCGATCCCACCACGCGACGGCTGGAAGCGCGCGTCGCCGCGCTCCTGGGAAAGGAAGCCGGGCTGTTTTTCCCATCCGGCACCCAGGCCAATCAGGTCGCCGTGCACGTCTTGGCGCCGAGGGGCAGCGAGGTGATCGTCGAGGCCGAGGCGCATATCGTACACTTCGAGAAGGCCGCCGCGGCTGTGCTGTCCGGCGTGCAACTCCTCCCGGTGCGCGGGACCAACGGCGTTCTGGCGCCGGAGCACGTGGCGGCTGCGGTCCGGCTGGGATCGGTGTTCTTGCCGCGGACCAGTCTGATTGCGGTCGAGAACACCCACAATGCGGCGGGTGGGCGGGTCACGCCGCCGGACGTGATGGACGCGATTGCCGCGGTGGCACGCGAGCGAGAGCTGCCGGTGCACGTGGACGGCGCGAGGCTGTGGAACGCCGCCGTGGCCACGGAGGTTCCGGCGGCGCGCCTGGTGCGGGACGCGACCACGGTCATGGTGAGTTTCAGCAAAGGGCTGGGTTGTCCGGTGGGGTCGTGCCTGGCCGGGCCGCGCGCCGTGATCGACGAGGCGTGGCATGCCCGGGCCCGGTTCGGCGGCGGGATGCGGCAGACGGGCATTCTCACCGCGGCTTGCCTGCACGCCCTGGATCACCACCTGGACCGGCTGGGACAGGACCACCTGCATGCCAAGCTTCTCGGCGAGCGCCTGCAGGGGCACAGCGCCTTCACGGTGGTCCCGCCGGAAACCAACATCGTGATGCTGGACTTGGTTCGGCACACCGCCGAAGCCGCCATATCGCGGCTGGCGGCGGCGGGCGTCAAGGTGTCCCACTTTGGGCCGCGGCGGGTTCGGGCCGTGACCCACCTGAACGTCACGCGCGAGGACGTGGAGCGAGCGGCGAAGATCATCGGCGACGTCCTGTGAGGGGTGGTCCGGCGACCGGGACCAGGCTAGGTTTCAGCCGCCCCAGGTCCGGGGGGCGCATGCGCGCGAACCGCGTCAGGACCGTGAAGGTAGCAGCGCTAAGCGATGTCAGGCGTCGCTCCGGGGAGCCTGGGGCAATCTCTTTCCCATGACTCACACCGCACTCGCTCGTAAGTACCGTCCCAAACGCTTCGCGGAGCTGGTCGCGCAGGAACATGTCGCGGCCGGCCTCGCGGGCGCGGTCGCCCGGAACCGGGTGGCGCACGCCTATCTATTGACCGGCCCGCGGGGCGTGGGGAAGACCACGGCCGCCCGCATCCTGGCCATGGCGCTGAACTGCGAGCGCCGCGGGGCCGGTCCTGCGGCGGGCGGCGAGCCGTGCGGCGAATGCGACTCGTGTCGCCGGATCTGGTTGGGCGCCGCCAACCTGGACGTGGTGGAAATCGACGCCGCCAGCAACCGCGGCGTGGACGACGCGCGCGAGCTCCGGGAGCGGGCCATGTACGCGGCGAGCGGGCCGGAGCGCTCCAAGGTGTACATCATCGACGAAGCGCACATGCTCACGCGCGAAGCCTGGAACGCCCTCCTCAAGATCCTGGAGGAACCACCGCCGCGGGTGGTGTTCGTGTTCGCCACCACCGAGCCGCACAAGATCGCCAACACCGCGGCGCCGGTCTTGAGCCGGATGCAGCGGTTCGACTTCCGACGCATCGGACCGGGCACCATCGCGGAGCGGCTGCGGGAGGTGGCCCGCCAGGAGTCCATCCAGATCGAGGAAGACGCCCTGGCGCTGATCGCGCGCGTGGCGCTGGGCGGCATGCGGGACGCCCTGTCGCTGGTGGACCAGGTCGTGGCGTTCGGGGAGGGGCCGGTGACCGCGGCGCGGGTGCGAGACGCGCTGGGGCTGATCGGGGACGAGCTGTACGCGGAGCTGCTGGACTTCGTGGCGGAGCGGCGTCCGGCGGACGTGCTACCGTTCGTGGAGCGGCTGGTCGAGGCCGGGGCGGACCTGGCCGAGTTCGCGGGCGGGTTGGGCGAGGTGCTCCGTGCGCTGCTCCAGCAGATCCTCGGGGGGGAGCCTGATGGGCTCACCGAGGTGCTGCGCTCAGCCGTGGTCCGGCGCGCCGAGGGCTTGAGCGCGGGGGACGTGCTGCGGATGCTCAAGCTCCTGGCGGAGACGGAGGAGAGCATTCGGCGGAGCCCGCACGCCCGGCTCCACGTGGAGACCCTGCTGCTCCAGCTTACGCTTCTGGACCGGACGGTCGAGCTGTCCGAGGTGCTGCGAGCGCTCGGCGCGGGCGGCGCCAGCGGATCCCCGCCCGGCCGTTCGACGCCCAGCCCGCCACCGCGGAGTCCGGTGTCGCAGGCACCCCCGCCCCGATCGGCCGAACCACCGCCACCTCCGGCCGCGGCTTCCGCTCCTGCGCCGCCGCCCGCGGCGCCCGGTGGCCCCACGCCCCAAGCAGCCGGCCCATTGGCCCGTTGGCCCGAGGTCGTGGAAGCGGTGGGCCAGAAGAGCCGGGTGCTGCGGGAGGCGTTGGCGCACGCAACCCCGGTCGTGGACGGCGAAACGCTGGCCCTCGACGTGTCCGGCAGCGAGGTCCATCTGCAGGGGCTGGAGAACGGTCGCAAGGCGATCGAGGCGGCGGTGCGGAGTGTCACCGGCGCATCGGTGCGCGTGGTGGTCCGCCCGGGCGGTCCTGCGGCGGACGCAGGCAGGGCGGGGGAGCCGCGGCGGATCAACCGCGACGTCGAGCGGGAAGAGCGGCTCCAGCACTACCGGGCCAAGGATCCGGCGCTGGACGCCGTGGCGGACGCGCTGGATCTGGAGCTACTGGAATAGCTTGCGGGCGTTTCCGGCGCTGGCTACCTTGCGAACCCGAGGGAGTCCTGATTCGTTTCATTCATGCCTGATTTCTCGCAACTTCTCCAGCTCGGCCAGCAGGTGCAGGGTCGGCTGACCCAGATGCAGACCGAGCTCGCCCAACGGACCGTGACCGGCTCCGCCGGGGGCGGGATGGTTGAGGCGACGGCGGACGGACGAGGTCAGATTCGCCGCATCCGGATCGATCCGAAGGTGGTGACGGATAGCGACGTCGAGATGCTGGAGGATCTCGTCGTGGCGGCGGTGGCCGATGCGCAGCGCCGCGCGGAGGACCTGTATCGCGAGGAGCTGCGCAAGGTGACCGGGGGATTGCCGCTGCCGTTCCAGTTGCCGCTGTAGGCCGTGTCGGCGATCGACGATGTGGTGGCGGAGCTCGCGCGTCTCCCGGGCATCGGGAAGAAGACGGCCACCCGCCTGACGTATTTCCTGTTGAAGCAACCCCGGAGTGCCCTGGAACGCCTGGCCGAGGCGATCACCGCGTTGGGCACCCGAGTTGCCGCCTGCTCGGTGTGCGGCAACTGGAGCGACGCCGATCCCTGCGGCATCTGCACCGACGCCCGCCGGGACGGGGGCGTGGTCTGCGTGGTGGAAGAGGCGTCGGACATCGCCGCCATCGAGCGCAGCGGCGAGTACCGGGGGGTGTACCACGTGTTAGGCGGGCACGTCTCGCCGCTCGACGGCATCGGCCCGGAAGACCTGCGGATCGACGCGTTGCGGGCGCGGGTCGGAAACGGCAGCGCCGTGCGGGAGGTCATCCTGGCCACCAACGCTTCCATGGAAGGCGAGGTGACGGCCACCTACGTCCGCGGCGTGCTTGAGCCGCACCGCGTCAGGGTAAGTCGCATCGCCCTGGGGTTGCCGGTGGGCGGCGACCTGGAATACGCGGACGGATTGACCATTGCCCGCGCGCTGGCCGCGCGGCGCGAGATGGGGAGCTGATGGGTCCCAAGACCAAGGCGGCCGTGATCGCGCTCGGCGTGGGTGCCCTGCTCGGGATCGTGCTGGCGCAGTATTCCATGGGCCGGCACCGCCAGGACCTGTTCAGCCGCCGGGCCTTGCGCCGTCTGTCCGCGCTGGGCTATCTCAGCGGGCACCCGAGCGTGGAAGCGGTCCGCCTGCTGCGGGACTACCTCGCGTGGGAGGAGCACCCGATGCTGCGGCGCCGGGCGGAGGCGATCGTGCGGCGAATGGAAGCGAAGCTGGCGTAGGTCTGGCTGAGTGGAGAGGTGATGGCCGAGATCGCTGCGAGTAGCTGGTCGCTCGACGAAAACGACTACAGGCGCATCCTCGAGCACATGAACGCGCTGCTCCAGGAGTCGAGCGCCCGATGCGCTCTGCTGGTGGACCGCGCGGGCCAGCTGCTGGCCAACGCGGGCGAGCAGATCTCGTTCGACCCCACCGCCTTCGCCTCGCTCACCGCGGCCGATTTCAGCGCCAACGACCAGCTGGCCAAGATGATCGGCGAGCCGGAGTTCGCCTCGCTGTTCCACCAGGGCGAGAAAGAGTCGATGTATCTCGCCGACGTGGCGCGGCGGGTGATTCTGGTAGTGTTGTTCGATCAGCGGACCACCGTCGGGATGGTCCGGCTCAAGGTGAAGCAGACCGTCATCGAGCTGGCCAAAGTGTTCGACGAGATGTTCAAGCGCGCGCCCGCGCCGGGAGCGGATCGCAAGGGCGTGCTCGAGGGAGCCGAGGACGAGATTGACAAACTGTTCGGAGCCTGACCGGGGGGATCGATCATGTCGATGATCAACTACGCCTCCCGCGAGATCAACTGCAAGCTGGTCTACTACGGTCCCGGGCTGGGCGGCAAGACCACCAACCTGGAGCACGTCTACCAGAAGGTCTCCCCGGACGCCCGCGGGAAGATGGTCTCGCTCGCCACCGAGACCGAGCGAACCCTGTTCTTCGACTTCCTGCCAGTGGATCTCGGCACCATCCGGGGCTTCAAGACCCGGTTCCACCTCTACACGGTGCCGGGCCAGGTGTACTACAACGCCTCGCGCAAGCTGATTCTGAAGGGCGTGGATGGCGTGGTCTTCGTGGCCGACAGCCAGATCGAGCGTATGGAAGCCAACATCGAGTCCATGCAGAACCTGTACGACAACATGGCGCAGTACGGCTACGACTTGACCAAGATCCCGTTCCTCATCCAGTACAACAAACGGGATCTACCCAACGCGGCCCCCATCAAGGACCTCCAGGCGGCGCTCAATCCCGGGTGGCCGGTGGAGGATCCCGCCAAGCAGAAAGAGCTGCCCGATCCGTACCACGCCGGCGAGCGGTTGATCCAACTGGTGGACGATCAGTGGGTCGAGCGCGTGCCTTACCTCGAGTCGGTGGCGATCACGGGGGAGGGTGTGTTCGATACGCTCAAGGCCGTCGCCAAGCTCGTCCTCAAGACGCTGAGCTGACGCATGGCCGCCGAGCGGGTCTGGACGCTTCCCAATATCTTGACGCTGGCCCGGATCGCGCTGTCGCCCGTCATTGCGCTGCTGCCGTTCATCGAGGGCTGGACTCCCAAGCTGATCGCCTTCGTCGTGTTTCTCGCCGCTGCCATCAGCGACATCTACGACGGGCGCCTGGCCCGGGAGCGCAAGGAAATCACGGACCTCGGCAAGATCCTGGATCCCCTGGCGGACAAGCTGCTGCTCTTCGCCACCCTGGTGCCGATCTACTGGATCACCCACTACCGGATGCGTACGTACGAGATCCCCTGGTGGGGGAGTGTGCCGCTCTGGGTGGCGCTGCTCTTGGTAGGGCGCGAGGTCTTGATGACCGTGCTGCGGCAGGTGGCGAAGCGCCGCGGCGTGGTGATCGCGGCGGCCGGGGCGGGGAAGCTCAAGACCATCGTGCAGGACATCTTCATCGGCGCCACGATCGCGTGGTTCGCCTGGAAGGACCTGACGGCGACGTTCGGGTGGCATCGCGGGTGGCTGGGCGAGCTGTGGGACCGGTTCCACGGCATCGTGGTCGCGGTGACGCTGGCCACGGCCGTCTTGCTCACGGTGTACTCGCTCGGAGTCTATCTCTACCGCTACCGCCGCTTGTTTGCCGGTGGCCAACCGCACGGCGCGCCGGGAGATGGAACTTGAGCTGGTGACGATCGGCACCGAGCTCCTGCTCGGATTCACGATCGATTCCAACGCCGCCGAAATTGCCCGCGCCCTGGCCTCCGTCGGGGCGCATGTCGTAAGGAAGGCCACGGTGGGCGACGATGCCGCGGCCATCACCGACGCGGTGCGCGACGCTCTCACCCGGACCGGGTTCGTGATCACCACTGGCGGCCTGGGGCCGACCCGCGACGACGTCAGCAAGCGCGCCATCGCGGCCTGGCTCGGCGCCCCGCTGGTGGTGGACGAAGCCTACCTCGAGCAGCTGCGGGAGCGGTTCCAGCGGCTCGGTCGCGGTCCCATGCCGGAGTCCAACCGGACCCAAGCGGAAGTCCCCCGCGGTGCGATCGTTCTGCCCAATCGGTGGGGGACGGCGCCGGGCCTGTGGCTCGAAGGGGGCCCCGGCGTGGTGGTGCTGCTCCCCGGCGTGCCCCGCGAAATGCGCGGGCTTCTCGAGCACGAGGTGGTGCCTCGCGTCCGGGAGCGGGTGACGCGCCTGGGCGGGCCGGCCGTGACGCTCTCGCGTAGCCTGCGGACCACCGGGATCGCGGAGTCCGCGCTGGCCGACCGGATCGGCCCGCTGGAAGATCGGCTCGCCCCTGCGACCCTGGCGTATCTGCCGAGCTTCGAAGGCGTGGACCTGCGGCTCACCGCGTGGGGTCTGAAGCGGGCCGACGCGGAACGGGTCCTGGGCGAGGCGGCCGAGACCCTCAAACCGGCCCTGGGCGCCCACTGCTACGGGGAAGACATGGCCGACCTCGCGGCCGTGGTGCTGCAACGACTGGAGCAGCGGGGAGCACGGCTCGCCATTGCGGAGTCGTGCACTGGTGGTCTTCTGGGCGGGCGCATCACCGCCGTGCCCGGTGCGTCTCGCACCTTCGTGGGCGGCGTCGTTGCTTACGGCAATGAGGTGAAGGCCTCCGAGCTCGGCGTGCCCCAGGCGCTCATCGAGCAACACGGCGCCGTGAGTGAGCCCGTCGTTCGGGCCATGGCCGAGGGAGTGGCGCGGCGCTTCGCCGCGGCCGCGAGTCTGGCCGTGACCGGGATTGCCGGTCCGACGGGGGGGACCCCGGACAAGCCGGTCGGCACCGTCTGGCTGGCGGCGGTTCTTGAGGGCCGCTGTGAGACGGCGGTGCGTCGGTTTCTGGGCGACCGAGAGGACGTGCGGCGGCGGAGCGCGCAGGCCGCGCTGGACTTGCTGCGCCGGATGCTGAGGTAGGCTTGAGGTAGGTCCGTCGGTCTGAAATCTTGTGTCCTTTTCTCACGCGCTGGTGGGCTCCAACGGGGGGCCTTGGCGCGGCGTGGTCACGGCGCGCTGGGCGCGGTGGTGATCCTAGCGATGAGAGCGCCGGTGGGTCCCCTTCGCGCGCTGGCAGTTCGCGCGCGCCGCAGACGAAGGGAGTTCGCATGGCGCGCGCTTCACTGACGCGCGCTTCGGGGACCCACCGACGCTCTCATCACCATGCCAACTGCGTCCGAGCGTCGAGTCCACGCCGCACCACAGCCCCCGGCGGAGCCCACCAGCGCGGGTTCACGGAACGAGCTTCTGACTCACAACGTGGCAACCGCGGCTGCGTCCGGCGCAGCTTCGCCACGCGGCCCTGCCTCAGGCTGCCATTCCGGCGCCGGTAGGTGGTACATTCCTTGCGACCGCGCCGCGAGCAATGACGAAACACAAAGCGCATAAGAAGCCGGCGGTGCCCGCACGGCCCCCAGAACCGCCGGTCACGGCCGACCTGGCGGGCGCCGGTCCGCCGCCCGTCGAGGGAGCGGTGCAGCCTGAAACGCCGGCTCCTGCTGGCGGCGCGCTGGTCGAGCCGCCCGCGCAGATGATTCAGCGCCTGTCGGAGGAGCTGGAGCAGCTCAAGGATCAGCGCCTCCGGCTCGCGGCCGAGTTCGACAACTTCAAGAAACGCACCCAACGCGAGCGGGCGGAGACCTGGAGCCGCGCCCAGGCGGAGATCGCGGCGAGCATTCTGGACAGCCTCGACGATTTGGGTCGCGTGGCGCATCTGGACGCCGAGCAGACGCCGGCGAGCGACGTGCTGGCGGGCGTCGAATTGGTCGAGCGGAAATTGGCACGCGTGCTCACCAGCGCCGGACTGGAGCGGCTGGGCGCGGAGGGTGACTCGTTCGATCCCCACGCCCACGAGGCTGTGAGCACCGCCCCCGCCCCGACCGCGGCGCAGGATCACCTGGTCGCGTCCGTCCTCCAGCCCGGGTATCGCTTCGGAGGCGCGCTGCTGCGTCCGGCCCGCGTGTTGGTGTACGTCTGGCAGGAGCCGCCACCGGTCGACGCCCCAGCGCCCGGCTGGTAATCGATGCCCGCCGTCAAAGACTACTACCAGGTCCTCGGCGTGAGCCCGTCGGCCACCGAGCCGGAGATCAAGAAGGCCTACCGGCGGCTCGCCAAACAGTACCATCCCGACGCGCGACCCGGCGACGCGGTGACCGCGGAGCGCTTCAAGGTGATCAACGAAGCCTACTCCGTGCTCAGCGACGCTGAGAAACGCAAACAGTACGACTTGATGCGGAAGTTCGGGCCGCTGGGCGCCGCCGCTGCCGGCCGCCGCGGGCCGTCCGGGGCACGGGGGGGGGGGGG
>Ga0209002_10000357_pt1 | contig 36003 bp, 37 predicted proteins | sample Rifsed16ft2_FD_184010 | JGI IMG/M metagenome (GOLD analysis project Ga0209002, IMG submission 184010) | Soil microbial communities from Rifle, Colorado, USA - sediment 16ft 2 (version 2) | ecosystem: Environmental > Terrestrial > Deep subsurface > Rock core/Sediment | place: Rifle, Colorado...
GGAGTTTGGCACGCATAAAGGATTGGATATTCTGCAAGGCCGTGTTGTCAGATTTAATCTGGGACAGGAGTTCAAGGTGCCGCATATGGGTTGGAATGGGATAACGTTAAAGCAAGATGTCCGGTTACTAAAAGATGTTCCTGATAATTCCTATGTCTATTTTGTCCACTCATATTACGTGGTACCATCGGATAAAGATATAATAGCAACGACATCTGATTACGGAGGGGAGTTTACATCGGGTGTTTATAAGGATAATATATTTGCATGTCAGTTTCATCCGGAAAAGAGCCAGGATATAGGGCTCAGGATATTAAAAAATTTTGGGGATAGTAAATGAAGACATTAAAATTAAGCTTATCTATATTGGTCCTTTCTATCTTTTTTTATACAGGCTGCAGTACGAAATATGTGTCTACCGCAACTGTACCAAATTGGGAGGAAGTCAAAGTTGCAAAGGTTATAGTGATTCCATTTATAGCAATGCCTGAAGGAGATCAGAAGGGGTTAAGGAGTGCAAAAGTAGACCCTAACGGAGTTACTCAAGTGTACAGCACTTTTTACAGTCAGTTTGAGGGATTGGGATATTTAAGTGTACCGTATGACAAAGTGGATAAGGATAAGCTTGCGTTACCGGGCCCGGTTTCAATTGATCTCGTGAGATCGGTCGGAGAGAAGACTGGAGGCGACGCAATACTTACAGGCGTGGTTACAAGGTTTGAAGAGAGGGAGGGGGGGCCGGTTGGGATAAAAAAACCGGCATCTGTGGGGTTTGAGGCAAGGTTAATCAGCACCAAAGATGGAACAATCCTCTGGGCAGGAAAGTATGCAGAGACACAGAAGTCTCTTACAGAGGACCTGAGCATGGTCTTTATATTTATCCAGAGAGGCGGGAAGTGGCTGACTGCGGAGCAACTTGCACGGTATGGGGTTAGTGAGATGCTGAAAACTCTGCCGAAGGCGAGAAGATGAAATGACTGCACACCGCATGTTAACACATTAGAATTAACAGGAGGGGTTGAAATGAAGGTAATTCCGGCAATAGATATTAAGGGTGGACAGTGTGTAAGATTATATCAGGGGCAAATGGACCAGGAGACTGTTTATTCAGATAACCCTCTGGAAGTTGCCCGCAGGTGGGAGGAAGCTGGGGCAGAGATGCTGCACGTGGTGGATCTTGATGGCGCTGTTGAGGGGGCTCCTGTGAATTCGGATATCATATGTCAGATCATTTCTACCCTCAAGATTCCGGTGCAGGTGGGAGGGGGTATAAGAGAAACCAATTCAGCAGGAAAATATCTTGATACTGGTGCAGCAAGAGTGGTACTTGGTACTGCAGCCGTAAGTTATACAGGACTCGTACATTTATTGGCTGAGACATTTCGAGGTAAGATCGTCATATCTCTTGATGCATCGGAAGGAATGGTTGCTATCAGGGGATGGCAGGAGGTTACAAATATGAGCGCTGTTGATGTCGCAAAGAGATTTGAAGATTCTGGTGTCTGCGCTATTGTATTTACAGATATAAAGAGGGATGGGACGCTGGCAGGACCGAATATTGAGAGCATTGAGAAGCTTTCTAAAAATGTTGCGATACCTGTGATTGCCTCTGGTGGTGTATCAGGTGTTAAGGATATTGCAGCACTGCTGACTATAAATAATCCCGAGTTGGAAGGTGTGATTGTGGGGAAGGCGATATATTCGGGTGCGATTGACCTTAGAGAGGCTATTGCTCTGACAAAGAGCAAATAAGAATAAGGTGGGCAATACCCACCCTACTAAATATTATGTTGGCAAAGCGTATTATTCCTTGTTTGGACGTTAAAGAAGGACGGGTGGTAAAAGGGGTTAGCTTCGTTAATCTCAGAGACGCCGGAGATCCTGTTGAGGCGGCACGCCTTTACAATGATGAGGGAGCGGACGAGATTTGCTTCCTTGATATCACTGCCTCCAGCGAGAAGCGCTCTATTTTGATAGACGTTGTCAGGAATACTGCAGAGCAGGTCTTTATGCCTCTAACGGTCGGAGGCGGAGTACGCACCCTGGATGATATAAGGACACTTCTTAATGCCGGAGCAGATAAGGTATCTATAAATACAGCAGCCGTACAGAATCCGGAGTTTGTTCGAGAGGCATCGGAGAGATTCGGGAGCCAGTGTATTGTTGTGGCAATTGATGCGAGACGTGTGTCGTCCGGGTTGCAATGGGAGGTTTATATCCATGGCGGCCGCACACGTACAGGAATTGATGCTGTCCAGTGGGCAAAGAAGATGGAGGGATACGGAGCTGGAGAGATCCTGTTGACAAGTATGGACAAGGATGGAACAAAGGACGGTTATGATATAGAATTAACCCGCGTTATTTCGGAAGCTGTAACGATACCTGTAATTGCATCAGGAGGAGCAGGGACATTGGAGCATTTGTATGAAGGCATTATTGCCGGAAAGGCCGATGCCGTACTTGCGGCTTCAATCTTCCACTTCAGGGAATATACAATAAAGGAGACTAAGGAGTATCTCAGGTCGAGAGGGATATGTGTCAGGATATAGAATGGATGATATTATAAATCAAATAAAATTTAACAGCCGTGGTCTTGTTCCGGCAATTATTCAGGATTCTCAGACATTGGCAGTCCTTATGATGGCCTACATGAATGAGGAGGCATTGCGGGTTACAGTAGATACAGGCATTACACACTTCTGGAGCAGGTCCCGTCAGAAATTGTGGAAAAAGGGTGAGACGTCAGGTCATATCCAGCGGGTGAAAAAAATACTTTACGACTGTGACGCGGATACCCTTTTGGTATTGGTAGAGCAGTCAGGTGTTGCCTGCCATACGGGTAGTCCATCCTGCTTCTTCAGGGAATTATATGAACGGATTGATAGCAGTGACGAAAGAAAGGGATTCAACAAGACACAGTTGTCCGGCATAATGAACTCGGTTTACGACGTTATTATAGATCGCAGGGATAAGCCGTCAGAATCATCTTATGTAAGTTCCCTTTATTCGTCAGGGCTTGACAAGATATTAAAAAAGATAAGTGAGGAATCGGGAGAGCTTATCATTAGCTCAAAGAATAACAATAAGGATGAGATAGTATATGAGGCTGCAGATCTTTGGTTTCATTCATTAGTCCTTTTAGGTTATCATGGCCTGAGCCCGCAGGATGTTTACAGGGAGCTTGATAAGAGGTTAGGGGTTTCAGGGCTTGAAAAAAAGAGAAGAGAGGGGAAGACAGAATGAGTTCATGTATATTTTGCAAGATTATAGCAAAGGAAATTACAGGCAGGATTGTGTATGAGGATGAGCAGTGGCTTGCATTCGATGATATAAATCCTCAGGCGCCTGTCCATGTGTTGATTGTGCCGAAAGAACATATTCCAACACTCAATGACCTGAAAGAAAGTCACATGGGTTTAATAGGGAATATGGGCGTTGTTATAAATAAGATAGCTGAGATTAAGAATGTAAAGGATCCCGGATTCAGGGTTGTTGTAAACTGCAATCCTGCGGGGGGACAGCTTGTCTATCACCTGCATGTGCATCTGCTGGGCGGAAGACAGATGGCATGGCCGCCGGGGTGAATGAAGAGTTTCCAGATGAACAGGGCTGTTGTCTTATTAAGCGGCGGGATAGACTCCACGACAACCATGGCGATCGCTAAATCAGAAGGCTGCGAATTATATGCACTTACCATAGATTACGGTCAGCGACATGTGCATGAGATCGAAAAGGCCCGCCTGGTGTCCAAATTTTTTAATGCAAAAAAACAGATTGTTGTAAGTGTTAATCTGAGAGAGATCGGCGGATCTGCACTTACATCGTCAATTGAAGTTCCCGCGAACCGTACACAGGAAGAGATTTCACATGGCATCCCTGTTACATATGTGCCTGCGCGCAATACGATATTTCTTGCCATTGCACTTTCATGGGCTGAGGTTATTGATGCGGATACTATATTTTTCGGGGCAAATGTAGTTGATTACAGCGGTTATCCTGACTGCCGGCCGGAATATATCAGGGCATTTGAATCTATGGCAAATCTTGGGACAAGAAAAGGTGTCGAGGGATTAACTGAATTTTCAGTAAAGACACCATTGATAAATATGACGAAGGCTGAGATAATATTAAAGGGAATTGAACTTGGTGTTGACTACAGCCTGACTCACAGTTGTTATGACCCCGGTGAAGCCGGCATCGCCTGCGGAAGGTGTGATAGTTGTTTAATCAGGAAGAAAGGTTTTATTGAGGCCGGGATAACAGACCCGGTCAGGTATGCACTATGAATATATCCGAAGTATTTGATGCTGCTATAGATATTGAAAAGAGGCTCTCCAACCTGTACTACAAATTATCCAACCTGTTCAGGGATAATTCAGAGGTTTACAATTTCTGGATAAAGATTGCAGATCATGAAAAGAGTCACTGTGAGACGCTTACCCTGAGTAAGGGTTGTCAGTCGTGGAATCACTCTTCTGCAAAGAAAAAAAACAGAACCTCCGTTGACGTTACTGATATTTCTGCCTTACAACTCCTGAATGCCATGATCAAAGATTTTGAACGCATATTAAAAAAGGAGATGGTTTCCCTTCAGGATGCACTTGATATGTTGTTGAAGATAGAGAACAGTGAGATCAATCACATTTATGACAGGCTTGTCCGGATTTACGGGTTTCAATTTCAGCAGAAACCTGAGGAGTCACACCGCTCTGTCTATGAACACATGAAAATAATCAAGGCATTTGCAAAAAAATATTACAGAGGAAATATCCCGCAGATTCAGGTTGAATCTGCACCTTCTGATATCAGTAGTAAGGCAGGAAAGATTACAGAAATAACGCCTGACATGTCTTATGGCTTCATTGAAGGAGGGGATGGAGAGAGGTATATGTTCCTTCCTGAGGATATATCTGCCGGTACATGGGATAATGCAGAGGTCAATAAGAGTGTACAATTCTCAGTTGTTAATCTTCCATGGGGTGCGCGGGCAAAAGATATCAAAATCAGTTGACGCAGAAAAATGTCAGAACCCACAGTATACGAAGGCATATCCCTTATCTCAGACCCAATCCATGGCTACATATCCTTCACAGTTCCAAAGGGGGAAGAGAAGGAAAAGACAGAGAAAGACCTGATTGACTCACCCTGGGGTCAGCGTCTGAGGCATATTTATCAGCTCCAGAGTGCAAGGTGGGTCTATCCGTCTGCCGAGCACAGCAGATTTCAGCACTCCCTTGGTGCGATGCATCTCGCAGGAAGGTTTGCGAGGCATCTTTATCCTGTCCTTAAAGAGATAACTTCGGATTGTCCTTCAGAACTATTTATAGAGGAGTTACTTCGTGTAGCGGGATTACTTCATGATATAGGGCACGGGCCTTTTGGCCATTTTTTCGATGATAATGTGCTTGATGAATATAAGGAGACTCATGAGACAATAGGACAGCGGATTATAAGAGAAGAGCTAAGGGATATCATTGAAGGCATCAGGAGAAGCCCGAATGGTGAGTTTGCGCCGGGAGAGAAGATCGTCCCTGATCACGTGGCCTTTCTTATAGGTAAGGGACCTTACAAGGCGCCGCTCAAGTCTTCAGACAATTACCCTAAATGGCTTTTATTCCTTCAGCCTCTCTTAAGCGGTATATACACGGTAGACAATATGGATTATGTTCTGCGCGATTCGTATATGTGCGGTGTAGCTATAGGGCCCGTAGATATTAACCGTTTGATCTACTATTCATTCTTTACTGACAAGGGGTTAACACTGCACCGCTCAGGACTTTCCGCACTCAACATGTTTCTCAATGCAAGGCTTTATATGTATAGCAATGTCTATTATCACAGGACTACCCGCGCAATAGACCTGCACCTGCGGGAGATATTCAGGGAGACTATAGACATGTTGTTTCCTTACAATCCTGCAGAGCGTCTGGATAAATATATTTCCCTTACCGATTGGTCATTGCTTGAGGCTGTACGGAGTTGGCATAAGAGTAAAGATTCCAGGAAAACCAAACTATATCCTGAATGGCATGGTATTCTCAGCAGGGATGTAAAGTGGAAGATGGCCTATGACAGGACGCTTTCCATTGGCGAGGTTGAGAAGGGGAGGAGGTTTATTACTCAGGAAGAGTTATTGAAATCCATAAAAGAGAAATTGCCGCATGATTTAAAAAAAATCCATTTTAAGGTGGATATGGCGAGTCAGGACCCGAGACCACTGAACCCGCTCATGATGGGTGACAAACAGATATATGTATACAGTCCGTCAACTAAGGATGTATCGAAAGAGGCGCTGAAGGAGTTCTTTGATTATATTCCTGCAAAGGTAGTCCTGTGCCGTATATTTGCATTAAACCACAGGTATGATTCCGTGCTTGCTTCTGTTGCAGAGAAAGTCCTTGTCTCGGAATCAAATAGTATTAAGACCAACGTTTGAAAAGGGGTTATTATGCCCACTCATGCGCCCGTATACATGCAGCCACATGGCTATTTCCAAAGTCTTCAAGCGGGGGGATGATCTCTTTGCACCGGGGGATCATCTTAGGACACCTTGTATGGAACCGGCATCCTTGTGGAATATCTATGGGGCTTGGGATGTCTCCTTCCAGGAGAATAATCTTTCTGTCTTTCCTTGAAGGGTCAGGGACAGGTATAGCAGAGAGCAGCGCCTGTGTATAAGGATGCAGCGGGTGTTTGAACAGCTCCTCTACTTCAGCGAGTTCTACAATCTTACCGAGGTACATGACGGCTACCCTGTTGCTTATTATCCGCACTATATTTAAATCATGGGCAATAAAGAGAAAGGCTATATGATACTCTTCCTGCAATTCCTTCAGGAGATTTATAACCTGCGCCTGAATGGATACATCGAGAGCGGATACAGGCTCGTCAGCAACAATCAGTTTTGGTTTTAATGCGACAGCCCTTGCAATTCCGACCCTCTGTCTCTGTCCGCCGCTGAATTCATGGGGATAACGTTTCATAACCTCAGGGTTGAGACCTACCTTTTGCAGCAGATTTGCTACTTCGTCCCGTCTTTCCTGTTTCGTCCCTATCTTGTGCACAATGAGAGGTTCTTCTACAATCTCTCCTACTGTCATGCGGGGATTCAGCGAGGCATAGGGGTCCTGGAAGATTATCTGCATCTCCCGCCGGAGTTCTTTCATCCTTTTTCTGCCGGCATTGCTGATGTCTTCACCCATGAATATGATCTTACCTTCAGTCGGCTCAAGGAGTTTCAGGATTAGCCTGCCTGTCGTGGACTTACCGCTTCCGCTTTCGCCAACGAGGCTCAGGACTTCATTCTTAGCGAGCTCAAAGCTTATACCGTCAACAGCATGAACTACCCTTTTCCTGCTGCTGAAAATACCTTCATCAACATGAAAGTGTTTTTTAAGGTCTTTAACTGATAACAACTCATTGCTCATTGCTTTATACTCATTGCTTCTTAACATCTACCCAGCACCTTACCAGATGACCGCCCCCGGAATCAATAAGCTCCGGTTCCTCTCTCCTGCACCTGTCAACCACATATTTACAGCGTGGATTGAACATGCAGCCCGCCGGCAGCTCATAGAGCTTAGGGACACTTCCCTGGATAGTCCGGAGCTGTTTTTCCCTCTTTTCCTCACCCCTTGGTATTGACTGTAGCAGCCCTATCGTGTAAGGATGAAGAGGCTCGGCAAACAGGTCACGGGTAGTTGCATGCTCAACAATCTTTCCGGCATACATTATTGCTACTTCATCAGCCATCTCTGCAATAATGCCCAGGTCATGTGAGATCAGAATCAATGCAGTATTGCTTGTTTCAATTAATTCTCTGAGCAGCCTTAATATCTGAGCCTGAATGGTAACATCGAGTGCAGTGGTTGGTTCATCCGCAATGATAAGAGATGGTTCACAGGCGATTGCCATGGCAATCATTACCCTTTGCTTCATCCCTCCGCTCAGTTGATGGGGATACTCCCTTATCCTTCTTGAAGGGTCTGGTATGCCAACGCGTTGAAGCAGAAATTGCGCCTTATCAAGTGCCTCAGACCTCTTTAAGCCTTTATGAACCCGGAGTATTTCCGCAATCTGGTTCCCGACACTAAAGACAGGGTTCAGCGAGGTCATAGGGTCCTGAAAGACCATAGCCATACGGTTTCCTCTTAGTTTCCTTATCTCTTCACTGTTTAGTTTTAAAAGGTCGTGTCCGTCAAAAAACATTTCGCCGGAGACTATCCGGCCAGGAGGAGGTACAAGCCGCATCAAACTGAGGGCTGTCATACTCTTGCCACACCCGGACTCACCTACGAGTCCCATGACTTTTCCTTTATCAACCTTAAAGCTTACATCATCAACAGCGCGTATTACGCCATCCGGGGTTGTAAAGTGTGTCTTGAGTCTATTTACAGAAAGTAACATTTGGATTGCATTAATATCTGGCGCTTGATACTAAGGAGATGTATACCCTCGCATCCCTGTTATCGGGGTCTATTGCAAGTGCATTTTTCCACTCCCTGAGGGCAAGGTCTACAAATCCCATCATGTAGTAAGTTATTCCAAGGTTTATTACAGCCGGCAGGTGTCTTTGATTGATTTCAATGGCTTTTTGAAAGGTTTCGATAGCCTTCTCAAATTCACCGTTGTCTCTATAAGCAATACCAAGTTGGGTGATTATATCTGCGAACCATGGGCGGAGTTTTAATCCCTTCTTATATTCAATGATTGCTTCTTTATATCTGCCAAGATCATAATACTGGCTCCCAAGATGTGCATGTTCATTTGCGAGCTTACCTTCAATATAAGGATCTTTTATCTTACGGGCCTTAGACACGGTTTTTACCGCCATGTGAAATATCTTGCTTGCCTCTTCATATTTCCCAAGCTCATTATAGACGATTGACAGGTTGATAGCGGCTTCTGTATACGATGGATTTACCCTCAGCGCCTTTTCGAAACTTGCAATTGCGTTCTCCAGAATACCCTTATGATGATATATTACACCTACCTTGTTATGTACATCCGCGAACCTGTGAGAATTATCCTTAATCAGCTCAAGGAAGCATCTTAATGAATCATTTAACTTACCCTGCTCAAAGTAAGTCCTGCCCTGTTCATATGTCTCCTGCTGTTCCGGTGTCATCGGAGGTAGGTTACTCTAATTGTTGAATAGTGTCAATATGTTGAAACATTAGTAAGGTGTGCATTGCCCGTCTTACTCTATTGTTTATTACGGTTTAGTATGATAAAAGATTTATATGGTCTTTGCAGGTCTTACAGGTGGAATAGCAACAGGGAAAAGTCTGGTATCAGCAATGTTCCGCGCACTCGGTTCTTTTATCATAGATGCTGATGTCATTGCGCATGAGATTGTTAAACATGAACTTCCTGCGTGGGAGGAGATAGTGGAAGCTTTTGGCAGGGGCATCCTGTTGCCGGATGGTAATATAAACAGGCAGATGCTCGGTAGTATTGTCTTTCAGGACGCTGCAAAAAGGACTATTTTAAACTCCATAATGCATCCAAAAATATTAGAAGAGGCAGCTAACTTAAAGAAAAAGATAGTAGAAGTGTATCCCCATGCTGTTGTTATTCTTGATGCAGCCCTCCTGATTGAGACAGGCGCATATGAAATGGTTGATATTGTTATTCTGGTATATGTAAATGAAGAATTGCAGATAAGCCGTTTAATGAACAGGAACAACTTATCGAGAGAAGAGGCACTGGAAAGGATAAATACCCAGATGCCTGTTACAGAAAAGAAAAAATATGCTGATTACATAATTGATACCTCAATATCTGAGGAGGATGTAGAAAAGCAGGTCAGGTATATATTTGAGATGTTAAAGGCTTTATCTGTTAAAGAGAAGAGTTCTGTTCATTGACTTTTCTACCTCATTTTTGTAACATACAATAGCTATTATTGGGGATATTTCAGAAACTTAATTGGGAGCAGATGTTAATATGGCGGTACGCCCCGTAAAGAAGGCAATTTTCCCTGCCGCAGGATTAGGTACAAGATTTCTTCCGGCAACTAAGGCATCTCCCAAGGAAATGCTCCCCCTGGTCGACAAGCCTCTGATCCAGTATGTTGTGGAGGAGGCTATTGCTTCCGGTATAGAAGAGATAATCATTATTACAGGCCGGGGGAAGCGTGCCATTGAGGACCATTTCGATATATCTTATGAACTTGAGAATGTTCTTAAAGAAAAAGGGAATAAAAAATTATTAGCGGAGATAAAAAAAATATCGAATATGGTGGATATATGCTACGTCAGGCAAAAAGAGGCGTTGGGGCTTGGTCATGCTATTCTCTGTGCAAAAAATCTTGTCAGAGATGAACCTTTTGCTGTACTCCTTGGTGATGACATAATAGATTCAGAAGTGCCGGTACTCAAACAGATGCTGGAAATATATAATAAGTACGGAGCAAGCGTAATAGCGGTTCAGGAAGTTGATAGAAGTCAGGTATCCAGTTATGGTATAATAAAAGCCGTACCTATTGCAGATGGGGTATATAAGATATATGATATGGTTGAGAAGCCCAGTATAGAAGATGCCCCGTCGAATCTTGCAATAATAGGAAGATACATACTTGCCCCCGAGATCATTGGTCTTCTTGAGAAAACAGAACCCGGCAGGGGAAAGGAAATACAGCTTACAGACGCACTGAGGGAGCTTGTGAAGACGATGCCTGTTTACGGGTATAAATTTCAGGGAAAGCGATACGATGCAGGGGATAAATTAGGGTTTCTCCAGGCGACCGTAGAGATTGGACTGAAGAACGAAGAGTTTGGAGAGAGTTTCAGGAATTATTTAAAGACACTAAAGCTGTGAATATAAAAGGGGTTTGAACCTTTACAATATAAAAAGGAGGCCAGTAAAGTGGCAGAACCAATAGAGCAGGATTTTGGACAGATTGATATACCCAACAAGTTACCGCTCCTTCCGGTAAGGGACATAGTAATATTTCCGTATATGCTGCTTCCCCTTTTTGTTGGCCGTGAAATGTCCATCAAGGCGATTGAGGCAGCCCTTGCATCAAACCGTCTTATATTCTTAGTTGCACAGAAAATGCTTGAAGTGGAGAATCCTACACCGCAGGATATCTATAAGGTTGGTACTGTAGGTTTGATAACAAGGATGCTTAAACTACCGGATGGGAGGATAAAGATACTTGTTCAGGGAATTGCGAAGGCAAAGACTACGAAGTACCTTCAGACGGAGCCGTACTACAATGTTGAGATAGACAAGCTTAAGGAGCCTAAGAAAGTAGATGTCACGCTTGAAGTTGAGGCCCTTATGCGGAATGTAAAAGAGCAGCTTGAGAAGATGGTTACGCTTGGCAAGGTGCTTCTGCCGGATATTATGGTGATTATTGAGAATATTGAAGACCCCGGGCGCCTTTCAGATATTATAACATCCAATCTTGGCCTTAAGGTTGAAGTAGCGCAGGAGGTTTTGGAGATTAATGATCCTGTTCAGAGGTTAAAAAAGGTTAGTGAGATTCTGACAAAAGAACTGGATGTTCTGATGATGCAGCAGAAGATACAGGCTGAGGCTAAGGGTGAGATAGACAAGACGCAGCGTGAGTATTACTTAAGGGAGCAGCTCAAGGCTATACAAAAAGAACTCGGTGATTTGGATGAAAGACAGGAAGAGGTCAACGAGTTCAGGAAAAGGATAGAAGAGGCGAAAATGCCTGAGAAGGTGTTGAAGGAGGTAGACAAGCAATTAAAACGTCTTGAGAAGATGCATCCTGACAGTGCTGAGGCATCAACTGTACGTACATACCTTGAATGGATGGTTGAAATACCGTGGAGTAAGGGCACAGCAGATAATCTTGATATCAAGGCGGCCTCTAAGGTGTTGAATGAAGACCACTATGACCTTGAAAAAGTCAAGGAACGTATTCTCGAATATCTGAGTGTAAGAAAACTTAAAGAGAAGATGAAAGGGCCGATACTTTGTTTCTGCGGACCTCCCGGAGTTGGCAAGACATCACTTGGTAAGTCTATTGCAAAGGCGCTGGGAAGGGAGTTCGTAAGGATATCACTTGGTGGTATTCGTGATGAGGCAGAGATCCGTGGTCACCGCAGGACGTATGTAGGAGCGCTTCCGGGAAGAATCATCCAGGGTATCAAACAGGCGGGGACTAACAATCCGGTGTTTATGATGGATGAGATAGACAAGGTTGGTATGGACTTCCGTGGTGACCCATCTGCAGCGTTGCTTGAAGTACTTGATCCTGAACAGAATAATGCATTCAGTGACCATTACCTTGGGGTCCCATTTGATCTGTCAAGTGTCATGTTCATTACAACAGCGAACCTCATAGATCCAATATTGCCGCCTTTGAGAGACAGGATGGAGATAATCCACCTTTCAGGTTATACAGAAGAAGAGAAACTTGGGATTGCAAGAAACTATCTCATGACACGGCAGCTTGAAGAGCATGGCATAAAAGAAAATGATGCACTGATATCTAATGAAACTTTAAAGCGTATTATAGGAGAATATACAAGGGAGGCAGGTGTCAGGAACCTTGAACGCGAGATTGCCAATGTCTACCGTAAGGTTGCAAAACAGATTGCAGAAGGCAAGGTACGGACTTACAGAATCAACCCGAACAATCTGAATAAATATCTTGGCGCCCCGAGGTTTCTGCCGGAAACCGAGCAGGAAAAGGATACGGTCGGTGTTTCTACAGGTCTGGCATGGACTGAGGCCGGCGGAGACATAATCTATATTGAGGCTACTATAATGAAGGGAAAGGGCACCCTTACGTTGACCGGTCAACTGGGTGAGATTATGAAGGAGTCTGCGCAGGCAGCCTTAAGCTATATCCGCTCAAGGGCAAAGGATCTTGGTATAAAAGTAGATATGTTTAACAGATATGATATTCACATACATGTGCCTGCCGGCGCTACTCCGAAGGATGGTCCTTCTGCAGGTATAACAATGGCAACTGCCATTGCATCTATTTTCATGAACAAGGCTGTAAATCATAAGGTAGCAATGACAGGGGAAGTAACCCTGCAGGGGCGGGTTTTACCAATCGGCGGACTTAAAGAGAAAATTCTTGCAGCAAAAAGGGCGGGTATAAAAGAGGTTATATTGCCAAAGAAGAATGAGAAAGACCTTGATGATATCCCCAAAAATATACGCAAGGTTATGCAGTTCCATTTGGTTGAAAAGATGGATGATGTGTTGCCGCTTGCCCTTAAGGGATTTAAATCAAAGAGAGCAAAAAAGTCACCTAAAAGAGTAACTAAACGTTGAATGTATATTGAGCAAATTGGAGAAGCCGGACTAATACAACGCATAAAGAACAAGTTTCCCACAAATGACCGTTCAATAGCCATCGGGATTGGGGATGACGCTGCTATAATCAATCCCTCATCCCGGAAGGCGCTGCTATTTTCCACAGATACCATCAGAGAAAACATTCACTTTTCGAGGAAGTATTGTACGTTTTATGATATTGGCTGGAAGTCCGTTGCTGTTTCAATAAGTGATATTGCAGCCATGGGCGGTTTGCCCAAATATCTACTTCTTTCAATAGCTCTTCCACCTAAAATATCCGTAAAAGAGATAGACAAATTGCTTGACGGCGTTGCTGATATTTCAACAAAATACGGAGTGTCAGTTGTAGGAGGTAACTTATCCGGGTCGAAGGGGGGAGTAACAATAGATACTACAATAATAGGGGAGGTTTCATCAGGCAAAGCTCTCCTGAGATCCGGCGCTAAGGTGGGTGATCTTATATATGTAACTGGAGTTCCCGGCAGTTCTGCTATCGGATTATCAATGAAAACTCCCTCTGAAGATTTTATGAAATCTCACCTCCGTCCGGTGCCCAGGGTAAGAGAGGGAATTATCCTAAGCGAAAATAACCTGGCAACGGCTGCAATAGACATAAGTGACGGATTGCTGTCTGACCTTGGTCATATCTGCGAAAGAAGCAGCGTTGGGGCACGTATTTATGCGAATCTTCTACCGTTACCTGAGGTGCCTCATACTATCAGGAAAAGGCTTGCAAAGGCCCCTTTATTTTTTGCATTATATGGAGGAGAAGACTATGAGCTGCTTTTTACTATTAAGGGAAAGAATAGGACTAAATTAGAAACTATATCCAAGCGGGAGCGTGTAAAGTTTACAATTATTGGTGAGATAGTTCCTTCTGTAAAAGGGATTAGATTAGTGGGAGAAAATAGAAAAGAGACTGAAATTGAACCACATGGCTACGATCATTTCAAATCCGGAAGGAGAAGGTTATGTTAAAAAAGGTTGCTGTAATTGTTGCATTGATATTTATCAGTACGTCAGTATTTGCCGCTGACAATAAAGGAGTGCAGGGAGGAGCGGATGAAAAATATACTGTTGTTCCTGATAAGAAAAGTACCCATGAAAAGGGTAAAGTGAAAATGACCATATTCTTTGATTTCTTCTGTCCACACTGCCACCAGTTTGATTCTGTAGTAGTACCGCTCCTGCAGCGGGAATATGGAGACAAGTTAAAAATTACGTCTATGGGATATCCAATAATATATGAAGACTCCGTAATCCCGGTAGAGGCTTATGAGCTGGCAAAGTCCGAAGGCAAAGGGGAGGAGATGAAGAGGGCCATATTCGATGCTATATATTATCAGAGGAAAGATGGCGCTAACCACGATGTGCTCATTTCTATAGCAAGGACAATTGGACTTAATGTTGATAAATTTCAGAAGGGGCTTAAATCCGGCGCAAAGAAAAAGGTGGTGCTTGATGGACGTGATTTGGCTAAGAGTTATGGTGCAAAGAGTACACCGGCTGTAATACTTGACGGGAATATATTCATTAAAGATAACTCCCTTGCCAATGTCAGCTCAGTCATTAACAAAATATTAGAAGGTAAGGTAAAGTGAAAAAGTACCTTATTTTCGTGATTATTCTGCTTGTAACTGCAGTAACCATGTCGTTCGCAGAAAAAGGTCCACGGATTAGCTTTATCAGTGACCACCATGACTTTGGAAGTGTGCTTCAGGGAAAGACAGTGGAACATACATTCGTTTTTGAGAACAAGGGAACAGAAGACCTTTGGATTAAGGAGGTTACGACATCGTGTGGCTGCACAGCAGCCCTTGTCAGTTCCAATGTTGTAAAACCAGGTGAGAAGGGGGAGATAAAGGTATCCTATGATTCCCAGGGGCGTGCAGCTAATGTTTCAAGAACAATAACTGTCGTTTCCAATGACCCGGTAGAGTCTGTAAAAGAACTCACTATAAGTGCAACAGTAACACCATCAATGCACACTACATTTAATGTTAATGAATCGTTATTCTCTGAAAAATGCGGCGCATGCCATTTTTATCCTGCACTTAATAAAAAGGGAAAAGAACTTTATGATGCAGCGTGTACCTTTTGTCATGGGCGGACGGCATCCGGAATAGATAAATTAAGGGAAATAGACAGAGATGTTATTCATGAAATGATTAAAAATGGTATTAAGGGAACCGAGATGCCTGCATGGATTAAGGATCAGGGAGGTCCTTTAGATGAGGAGCAGATAAGGTCTTTGGACAATTTTATTAAAGGGGAAGCCGTAGATATTTTACTTGACAAACAGTGACTTATTATATAACGTTACTGTGTTCATCTTTGGTAAATCATCAGTAGTATCAAGTCGTTGCAATAGCAACCCGATAACTTAATTTATACTCTTTTATATTATTATAATAAGGAAGGATTATTTACGTTAATGCGTAAGATATTCTATATCATAATATTGTGCCTTCTATCCATTCATATACTATCAGTTGATGGAAGTGCGGGCCAGCGGCATAAGGTCAAAAAGGGAGAAACACTTTATAAGATAGCAAAGAATTATGGTGTTTCTGTAAAACAGATAAAGCAGGCAAATGGCCTTAAAGGGTCAGGAATACACCCTGGAGACCGTATCGTTGTCCCAAAGAAAGTCTCTGTCAAATCAAGTAATAACAAAGTGACTAATAAAAAGGGAGATATTGCTGAAAAGACTGATAATTTGAGTAATAATACCCTTATTACTCATAAGGTTAAGAAGGGAGAGAACCTTTACAGGATATCTAAGAAATATGGTGTATCTGTACGTGAAGTTAAGAGGATAAATAATCTTTCCGGGAGTTTTGTAAAAATAGGCCAGAAATTAAAGGTACCGGGTATTAAGGTTGATGATGAGCCTATTATTGTAGAGGATTCTGCTGAAGAGGTAGAGGTTGCAAAAGTAGATAATGAAGGTGAAGCAGCGGCGGCCTCTCAGGAAGAGGGTGTAGAGCCATTGACTGAGGGCTTTACGGAAGATAGAATCGAAACTGCAGCAAACGATGCAAATTGGTTTACCAGCATAGTAGACACAGCGACAGAATACCTGGGAGTGCCATATAGATTTGGCGGGACAACACTGGCCGGCATTGATTGTTCTGCCTATGTGCAAATGGTTTACAGGTATTTCAGTATTGAACTCCCAAGGACAGCAAGAGAACAGTTTAAGGCCGGTATTAAAGTCTCAAAGAAAGAGTTAAAGATAGGAGATTTAATCTTCTTTAGGACATATGCAAAGTTTCCATCCCATGTCGGTATTTATATTGGTGGTGGTAAAATGGTTCATGCTTCATCAAGGTCAAAGAAGGTTACAGTAACAAATATTAATGAGCCTTACTATGTAAAGAGATATATAGGCGCCGTAAGGTTGCCGGAAACTCCAGCAGTAATATCAACAGAAGAGTTTGACTCAATCTCTCCAAATTAAGACAATTCTATTAGTTCTTCAAGGATTATTCAAATACTGATATTTCAGGTTATCTCCTCAGAAAGCATGGTTACTAAGGTATTTAAGATGGACCCGTGCTTAGGAACATCTTCAGGCGAAATAAAAAGGCCACATCCTTTATTTAAGGATGCGGCCTATTACAAGACGTGACATGATTTATTCTCTACCTTGAAGCAAGCCTGTCACGGTATGATGAATAACGGTTCATCGCGGTTTTAAATTCCTTTAAAGAACTTTGCAAAATTCTTGCGTCAGCCCGAAGGTCTTTAATGTAAAGTGCATGTCTGAGATTATCTACTAATGTAAAGAAAACTGCCTCTTTATTTTCATAATCTTCTTTTACAGAGAAGTGTTTTTTTACCACATCCATTGTCACGTCAGTATTCTTAAAGGATGCTTCCCGGGCAGCGAGCTCTTCCCGGATCTTGTTATCAACCTTAATTAATTCAAATATGCGATACATTAGATAGTCGTATACAAGAGATACATCTTCACTGACAGTAAAGTCTGTGTCAGTTGTGATCATATTACTCTTTATTTCTCTGTCAATTACGGAATCAAGCTCAGCAAGTGTAACTTCCAGGCCTTTCATTACCTGTTGTTGCTGTACCGAAATATTGGTTTGTTCCGGAAGTATAGAACTCCAGGTAATCTTTGCTAATTCTCCTGCATATACTGTTGATATGGGATGGGCTACAAACACAATACCCATTAGTGAGGCAGTTAAAAGTCTTTTCATATGGTGAGAGATAAACATTTTATGATTCCTCCTGATAATTTTATATTTTTGTACTAATCACCTCCCTTCAAGTTTTAGAGTCGTTTTATTGCATAAACTTTTTCGGATATGGGGGATGTAAACTTTAAGGAGGTATCTGCCGGATTACTACTTACTGACGAAATCTAAGAATCCTGAAAGGGTTGGGTGGTCATTAATATTTATGTCTTTGAATGCAATGCCAATAAGGAATCGGCTGCCGAATAGTTTTACCCACCGTACATGACCTTTTACTATTTCATCTTTCCCGGTCTTAGGGTCTGTTTCAAACGAAATATAAAGATCTACATTCTGCCCCTGCTCTAATCTGCTGTCAGAATAGACCTCGACACCACCGCCGCTTATATTAGTTATAAAGGCGCCGAAGGATTGTTCACTATCCGGCGCTACAACCTTAAGATGCGGTGATATAAGCTCGCGTCTATGTTTTCTTCTATCGTCCGTGCTCATGTAATATCAGCTAATGTACAAATAACATATATTTTGATTTTAGACAGTTTATGTATTAACATAAAAAATATGAAAATACAAGTAGCAACTTTAATGATCTCTTCCAGTGAGTCAGATTCAAACCTGTACTACGCAACGGAATTTCTTGCACCTGATCCGTTTATTTTTATTCAGATCGGCGATGAAAAGATAATCATCATGAGTGACCTTGAACTGGACAGGGCAAAGTCGCAGGCTAAAGTGAGTTCAGCGCTATCGTATTCAGGATATGAAGAGTCGGCAAAGAATTCAGGGACAGAGAGTCCCAACACTATAGATGTATTACATGAGTTTCTGAAAGAAAGAGGAATAAAGAGCCTTGTAGTGCCGGCATATTTCGGGATTAGAAATGCGCTTCTTCTGCAGGATAAAGGTTATGACATAGAGGTTAAGCCGGATCCTTTTATTGAAGGAAGACTTATTAAAAGTAATGATGAAATAAGATATATAGAAGAAGCCTTGCGCCTTACAGAATGTGCAGTAGGCAGGGGTATGGATTTTATAAGACAAACGGAGATAAGGGATGGCTATCTGTATTCAGGGAACAAAAACATTACTTCTGAAGATGTTAAGAAAAAGATAGACATTTCTCTGCTGGAAAATTCTGTGATAGCACAGCATACCATTGTCGCATGTGGAGAGGATTCATCGTTTCCTCACAATGAAGGGAGCGGGGAACTCAGGGCTAATGTTCCTATTATTATAGATGTCTTTCCACGATCTGTAAAAAGCCGCTATTATGCCGATATAACACGTACGGTTGTCAGAGGCACTGCATCTGATGAGTTAAAGAGAATGTTTGATGCGGTATCTGCCGCACAGGAGGTTGCGTTTTCAATGATTAAGGATGGAGTAAACGGCAAGGATGTCCACGAGTCAATCCTGCTGCATTTTAAAAACTCCGGATTTGAGAGTGGTGAGATTGATGGAAGGATGCAGGGATTTTTCCATGGTACTGGTCATGGTGTGGGACTGGAAGTGCATGAGCCGCCAAGGATTAGTAAGAAGACGGATATCCTTTGTACAGGTCATGTAGTTACAGTAGAACCAGGATTGTATTACAAAGGGATTGGTGGTGTCAGACTGGAAGATATGGTTGTTGTACAGCCAGACGGGGTGATAAATCTTACAAAATCTCCTAAAATTCTGGAGATATGAACTCACAACAAAATCTGCAAGGTGATATCTGATTGCGGGATTTATGATGAACTTATTAGTAAGTAAAGTACATAGCCTGCGACGCCGGATTGAAGTAGCAAGGGGAATGAGGCCGGCTGACCTCCTCCTGCGTGGAGGAAAGGTTGTAAATGTATTAACAGGAGAGGTATACAAGGCAAATATAGCAATATGTAATAATGTGATAGCAGGGGTTGGTGATTATTACCGCGATGGTATAGAGATTCATGATGCAGAAGGTCTGTATCTTCTACCTGGTTTTATTGACGCCCACGTCCATATAGAGAGCTCAATGCTCTCAGTCCCTGAGTATGCAAGGGCTGTCATCCCTCATGGTACTACCACAGTAATCTGTGATCCTCACGAAATAGCCAATGTAATGGGCCTGGAGGGTATAAAGTGCTTATTCAGATCATGCCGGGACATCCCCCTAAATCTATTTGTAATGGCCTCATCCTGTGTTCCTGCCACTCATCTTGAGACATCCGGTGCGGCATTCTCGTCAAAAGAGATTGAAGAGATGCTTCAGTGGGATGGTGTGATAGGTCTTGCAGAAGTAATGAACGTCCCTGGTGTGCTAAATGGAAATGAAACATCACTTGGGAAATTATTAGCTGCACAAAAAAGGGGTTATCCCATTGATGGACACTCCCCTCAGCTTTCAGGAAAAGATCTGAATGCATACATTGCATCCGGTGTCCGCAGCGATCATGAGGTTACATCTAAGGAAGAGGCTATAGAGAAGCTCAGGCTTGGTATGTATCTGATGATACGTGAGGGGTCTGTTGCAAGGAATATGGAGGATTTACTCCCGGTGGTTAATCAGTCTACATACCGGAGGTGTATGTTTGTTACTGATGACGAACATCCCCATGACCTTCTGAACAGAGGCCATATGGATCATATCCTGCGCAGGGCTGTTAGTCTTGGTCTGGATCCTGTTATGGCAATCAGCATGATTACGATAAATCCTGCCAGGATATTTATGAGAAATGATTCAGGCGCTATAGCACCTGGTTATCGTGCAGATATAGTTGCAGTGAATGATCTGAAAGATTTCAGGGTAAAAAGTGTAGTCAAAGATGGGAAATTGGTTGTTAGAGAAGGTAAGTTAGCTTGCGACATTCCTCATGTTGAAGATGACATGATGAAGAAGACGATGAGGGTAAAAGACTTCGCACCTGAACGGTTTAAGATCAGGATTAATGGCAGAAAGGTAAGGGTTATAGAACTTATTCGGAGCCAGATATATACAAGGCATGCTATTGAAGATGTGCAAGTGGATGATGACGGAGAGGTCAGTGTGGATCTATCACGGGATTTGCTGAAGATAGCGGTTATTGAGAGACACAATGCAACAGGTAATATCGGGATTGGGTTCGTCCGTGGATTCGGACTTAAGGAGGGCGCACTCGCATCATCAGTATCTCATGACTCACACAATATAATCGTTGCAGGGACCAATGACAGGGATATGTATAAAGCGGTTAAGGAGATTATTGAGATGGGAGGCGGTCATGTAATAGTTAAGGGAGGAGAGGTTTTAGGCAGACTTTCCTTGCCAATAGCAGGATTACTCTCAAACAAATCTCTTGAAGATGTTGTGAAAGAAGAGGAAAAGCTCTTAACTATTGCCAGGGGGCTTGGAGTAAGGCCCTTATCCCCATTCATTAAACTATCTTTTCTTGCCCTCCCCGTAATACCTGAGCTAAAGATTACTGATAAAGGTCTTGTTGATGTGAAGAGGTTTGAGATCGTTGGAATAGAACCTTAACCCCTCTTCAAAAACTCTTCATACCTTAAAACTTCGCTCTTATTCCCCACAATAAGCGGAACCCGATGGTGGAGATGTTTCGGCTCTATGTCCAGTATCCTCTGAGTTCCTGTGGTTGCATATCCTCCTGCCTGTTCAGCAATAAATGCAATCGGCGATGCCTCAAATAGTAACCTGAGCTTCCCTTCCGGTTTCTTGGGATCCTTTTTGTAGTCCGCCGGATAGAGGAAGATTCCGCCATATAAGAGGTTTCTGTGGAAGTCTGACACGAGCGAGCCAATATACCGTGAAGTGTACGGCCGATTTGAGGTTTTATCCACCTCTTTCAGAGATTCTATATATTTTTTTGTCCCGTTATCCCAGTAATTATAATTTCCTTCATTTACACTATATATTTTGCACGGCTCCGGCATCTGTATATTCTCGTGCGAAAGTATAAATTCACCTACAGTCGGATCTAATGTAAATCCATGCACCCCTGTACCTGTTGTGTAGACAAGCATCGTAGATGACCCATAAATGACATAACCGGCACATGCCTGTTTAGTGCCCTTCTGAAGACAATCTTCTTCCGACCCCTTATGTCCCTTGCTGATCTTGCGGTGGATCGAGAATATTGTCCCGATACTCACATTAGCGCCGATATTAGATGAACCGTCCAGAGGGTCCATGTTTATTGCATATTTCCCAACGAGGAACTCATCATGAATCTCAACTATATTCTCATTCTCCTCTGAGGCAATGGCACAGACCTTACCACCGTTTGTAAGAATGTTGATCAGGAGATCATTGGCATATGTATCCATCTTCTGCACAACCTCACCCTGAATGTTTACATCCCCTGTTGCACCGATGACATTAACCAGACCTGCCATATTAACCTGTTTACCTATAATCTTTGCAGCCAGTGCTATGTCATAAAGAAGCCCGGAAAACCCACCTGATGCCCCTGGATATTTGCGCTGCTGATCGAGTATGTGCTGCTCTATAGTCTTGAGTTTCATGACATAACCTCCCTATGAAAGGATTTACTGGATGGTAACAAAGCGGGATGTGCTTGTCAAACAAAAGACATGGGTTGACAGCCATGTTACTATTCCATATAATTTTTCAAGGTATTAATATGAAGACAAAATTTATAAGTGAGATCGCCAATATAAAAGACGGTGAAGGGGTCGAAGACATCTTCTTAGTCAAGGGAAAGCAGCAACTTGTCAGAAAAGACGGGAAGCCTTACCTGATGCTGAGGCTCTGCGACAGAACCGGAACTATTGATTGTAAGGTATGGGATAATGTTGAAGAGTTTTCCGGCAGGTTCACTATAGATGATTTTGTAATGATCAAAGGGGCTGTTAACAGTTATCAGGGTACAAAGGAGATCAACATAAAGGCGATTGAGAAGATAGTGGACGATATAGTTGAACTAAAGGATTTTGTTGCTGTGTCAGAATATGACTTTGATGCGCTGGAGAAAAGACTTTATACTGTCATTACTGATCTCAGGAATCCCTATTTACAAAGATTGCTGATCCTATTCTATGAAGATAAAGAATTCATGGCGTTGTTTAAAATAGCACCGGCAGCCAAGGATATACATCATGCCTTTTTAGGAGGGTTACTTGAACACTCTCTCGAGATTGTTGATCTGTGTAAGGATATAAAGAATCGTTATGCTGAGATTGACTTAGACCTTCTTGTTACAGGGGCCATTTTGCATGACATTGGCAAGGTCCGGGAATTAAAATATAAGAGGAGTCTTGACTACACTGACGAAGGCAGACTGATCGGCCACATAGTGATAGGGGTAGAAATGGTGGATGAGAAGATCCGTCTAATCGGAGACTTTCCTGCGAAACTTGCCATGCTCGTGAGACACATAATATTAAGCCATCAGGGGACATATGAGTGGGGTTCACCCAAGATGCCACAGACTTTAGAGGCTATTATACTACATAATTTAGATGATTTGAGTGCCAAGGTAAATGTATTCCGGAAGGCTGTCCGGTCAGATTCCGGCGAAGGAGATTTCAGCAGTTTTAATAAGCCTCTTGGCAGGTATCTATACAAGGGCAGGTATACTGACTGAAGATTGTTTTAGTTGAAGAATCTACCCAATCTAATTACTGTAGTAAGGATATTCTTAATCCCGCTTTTTATTGTCTTACTCTTGCGTGGCCATGACATCTATGCCCTTGGAGTTCTCGTGGCTGCCGGAATCTCTGATGCGCTGGATGGATTTATTGCGCGTACGTGGGGATGTAAAACTAAAGTTGGGGCATATCTTGATCCGATTGCGGATAAACTCCTCTTCATATCCTCGTTTGTTACACTATCAGTTTTAAATATGATCCCCATGTGGGTTACGATAGTTGTGGTGGGAAGGGATGTTCTTATCGGTATTGTTGCACTGGTGATGATAAGATTTATTGACCTGCATAACTATCAGATAAGGCCCTCTACACTTGGTAAGATTACAACTGTCATGCAGGTTTTAACTATTCTGGTTGTCTTGTTAGGGTTAAAAGGATATTTCTTATACGCCTTTTTTGGGGTTACCGTTGCAACGACAGCAGCCTCCGGATTACACTATATTTTCAGGGAATTAAGGAGTCTGCAAGTTGTCAAGTGATGCGTATATTGTTTTCCGACTATTACATGATATAATATAACATGAAAATTACAGGGAAATCTAAGGTCTTTGGAATTATTGGATGGCCTGTAAGTCATAGTCTCTCACCGGTTTTTCATAATGCCGCTTTTGATTATCTTGGCCTTGATTGTTGTTATGTCCCGTTACCAGTGGAGGTGGGACGGCTTGATGTTGCAATAAAAGCGATATCTGCACTAAATATAGCAGGGCTTAATGTTACTGTCCCACATAAGGAGGGAGTTATACCGTATCTCTCGGAATTGTCGAAGGAGGCAATGATGATAGGGGCTGTCAATACCATAAAAGTTTCCGGAGAGAGGTTGTTGGGTTACAACACAGATGGTATTGGTTTTATAACTTCCTTGCATGAGGCAGGCCAATCAGTATCTGGTCGTTCAATACTTATACTTGGTGCAGGGGGGGCTGCCAGGGCTGTTGTTTTTGCTGCTGCAAATGGATCGGCCGAAAAGATTATTATCGCAAACAGGACAGCAGGCAAGGCCGAATCTCTAAAAGAACAGGTGCAGAAGCACTTTCCTTCAGTTAAGGTAGAAGCAACCGGTATGGGATATGATGATTTAAGAGAAGTTTCCAATAAAGTTGATATGATAATAAATACGACATCCTTAGGGTTAAAACAAGGAGATCCTTCTCCTGTGCCCAGGGAATTCCTGCATAGAGACCTTTTTGTCTGCGACCTAATTTATAACCCTCCTGAGACCGAATTAGTAAGATACGCTAAGGACTTGTGCAGGGGATATATGAATGGCTTGGGTATGTTACTTCATCAGGGAGCAGCCTCTTTTAAACTGTGGACTGATATAAAACCGCCTGTTCATATCATGAGACAAGCACTGCAGGACGCACTTCAGCAAAGACCATCTTCGGGCAGAATGTAATTGTAATTGCCTGGCAGACAGCAGATTATATTACCTGCTGCCTGCTTACGGCTGCCTTCTGCCCATAAAGAGGGAGTATTAATGATAATTAGCAAAATTGGCAGGATGCTTGTAGAAGCAAAGCTGCTGACTGAAGATCAGCTTGAGAAATCCCTTGCCTTGCAACAGAAGGAGGGGGGACGAATAGGCAGTATTTTAGTAAAGTTTGGCTATATTCAGGAACAAACACTCCTTCAGTTCTTAAGTAAGCAATATGGCGTGCAGTCTATTGACTTATCAAAGGTTGAAATAGATTCTTCAGTAATTAAACTTATCCATACAGAAGTTGTTCAAAAGTATAATGTTATTCCTGTTCGCCGGATTGGGGCTGTACTTACAATTGCAATGATGGACCCTACTAATATCTTTGCCATAGATGATATAAAGTTTATGACCGGCTATGACATCGAGGTGGTTGTTGCCACTGAGAGCGCCATCATGGCCACAATGTCCAAATTGTATGATACGAGTTCTATGAACCTCCAGCAGGTTCTGAAAAGCATGGATGCAGGTGAAGAAAGTGTGGACATAGTAGAGGCGGATACTGAAGAACAGGTTGATTTAAGAGAGTTGAAGGAGGCTGTTGAAGAGGCGCCGGTAGTTAAGCTCGTTAACCTGATATTGTCAGACGCTATAAAAAAGGGAGCAAGTGACATACATATAGAGGCATATGAGAAAAAATTCCGTGTCCGTTACCGCATTGATGGTATTCTTTATGAAGTAATGAATCCACCCATGAAGCTCAGGGCCGCACTGACGTCAAGACTGAAAATTATGGCAGAGCTGGATATCGCTGAGCGCAGACTCCCGCAGGACGGGAGGATAAAACTGAAGATTAAAAACAGAGAGATAGACCTCCGTGTAAGCACCCTTCCATGTTTGTTTGGTGAGAAGGTAGTTATGAGGATACTGGACAAGGGAGCTCTCAGTCTTGATCTTAAGAAAATGGGCTGGGAGCAAAAGGCACTCGATGATCTGATGAAGGCTATTCGTTCCCCATTCGGTATGGTACTTGTTACAGGTCCGACGGGAAGCGGAAAGAGTACAACCTTGTATGCTGCCCTCCAGCAGATTAATGAAGTCGGCGTTAACATTATGACTGCAGAAGATCCGGTTGAATATAACCTCTTCGGGGTCAATCAGGTGCAGATGAAGGAGGAGATAGGACTAAATTTCGCAGCAGCCCTCAGGTCATTCTTGCGTCAGGACCCTGATGTAGTACTTGTAGGGGAAATAAGAGACTATGAGACTGCGGAAATAGCTGTAAAAGCTGCACTCACAGGCCACCTCGTTCTGAGTACACTCCATACCAATGATGCACCGAGTACAGTTACAAGGCTTCTTAATATGGGCATAGAACCATTTCTCGTAGCCTCATCAGTTATATTGATTATAGCCCAGAGACTTGTAAGGCGCATATGTCAGGATTGTAAAGAAGAGGAGAAAGTGTCTCCGGCAATCCTTGTTGATTTAGGAATTCCCACACAGGAAGCAGAATCCGTAGTCACATACAAGGGGAAAGGTTGTACTACCTGTAATAATACAGGTTATAAAGGACGGGTGGCATTGTATGAGGTTATGTTGGTTGACGATGATGTCAAGGCATTAATCCTGGAGGGGGCTTCAGCAACAGAGATCAAGAAAAAGGCTGTAGCTTCCGGTATGAAGACGCTTAGGATGAGCGGATTGACAAAACTTAAGGATGGGGTCACGACGATTGAAGAGATACTCAGGTCCACCTTTGGGTAGTTAAATTATGAGTTCAAGGGGTCATGGATTCATGTGTTAGATAAAAGATTAAAAGGAGGGAGAGTATGAGTACAAATTTATATGAGCTTCTTCAACTTTCAATACAGCGTGGGGCTTCCGATCTCCACATTACAACCGGTTCGCCGCCTCAGATGAGGATTAACGGGAAATTATCTCCTGTGGGCAGCAACCCGCTGACTGCAGCAGATACCAAGCAGATGTGCTACAGTATCCTTACGGAAACCCAGAAACACCGCTTTGAGGAAGAAAACGAACTTGATCTGTCATTTGGCATCAAGGGATTAAGCAGATTCAGGGCAAACATATTTATTCAGAGGGGTGCTGTAAGTGCAGCCATCCGTTCGATACCTTTTCAGATAAGATCATTTGAAGAGCTTGGTCTTCCATCTGTAGTTAGAGAACTTATAAAAAGACCACGCGGGCTGGTACTTGTTACAGGCCCTACCGGCAGTGGAAAATCCACTACACTTGCCACTATGATTGATATGATCAACAGCGAACGGGAAGAGCATATAGTTACTATAGAGGACCCTATTGAGTTTATTCATGGACACAAGAAGTGCATAGTAAATCAGAGAGAAGTTCATGCAGATACCAAGTCATTTAAGAATGCACTTAAATATATATTAAGGCAGGACCCTGATGTTGTATTGATAGGTGAGATGAGAGACCTTGAGACCATAGAAGCAGCGCTTACTATATCAGAGACAGGACATCTTACTTTTGCCACACTTCATACCAACTCCTGCGCACAAACCATGAACCGTATTATTGACGTATTCCCGCCTCATCAGCAGCCACAGATAAGGGCACAGCTCTCCTTTGTCCTTGAGGGTGTAATATCACAGCAGTTGTTACCTCGCAAAGATGGGGTAGGGCGGGCATTGTGTCTTGAAATTATGGTGCCTACGCCGGCTATCAGAAACCTCATAAGAGAAGATAAGGTTCATCAACTATACTCACTAATGCAGACAGGTCAGAGCAAATATGGGATGCAAACAATGAACCAATCCCTTAATGAACTTTTTATACGCGGAGTCATAACTAAAGATGAGGCTTTATGCCGTTCAAGTCTACCGGATGAATTATCAGCTATGATTAACCGGGGAGGGATTGGCGCCGGAGGTGCAAGATAATGGAAACATACGTTTGGATTGGCAAGACAAGGGATGGCAAAAGGCAAAAAGGGGAATTAGCTGCAAAGAATAAAGATGAAGTAATCTCTATAATGCGCAAGCAGAATATAATGATTACTTCTGTTACAACGCGGTCTAAGAAACTCAGCATAAAATTACCATTTGGATCAAAGGTTGGTGATAAAGATATTGCAGTATTTACACGTCAGTTTGCCACGATGATAGATGCCGGATTACCGCTTGTGCAGTGTTTGGACATATTGTCCAAGCAGGCTGACAATAAGACATTTGCTTCAGCTATTAATGATATAAGGCAGGATGTAGAGGCCGGTTCTACCTACGCGGATGCACTGAAGAAACACCCTGCTGTATTTGGTGATCTGTATGTAAACATGGTTGCTGCCGGGGAACTGGGCGGCATACTCGATACGATATTAAACAGGCTGTCCAAATACATTGAAAAGAATATAAGGCTTAAACGTCAGGTAAAGGCAGCTCTCTTTTATCCGGCTACAATAGTAGCTGTTGCATTTATAGTCATTGTGGTATTACTTGTATATGTCATACCTATATTTGCAAAGATGTTCACCGACTTCGGTGGAACCCTTCCTGCGCCAACAAGGATGGTAATAGGGGCGAGTAATTTCATGCGGAGCAATATACTTATTATAATCGGGATACTTGCCGCTGCAATATTTGGTGCAAGAAAGTATTATAAGACACAAAACGGCAGGTTGGTGGTAGACAACATTGTATTGAAGATGCCTGTATTTGGCATGCTTGCAAGGAAGATCTCAGTTGCAAATTTTACACGCACCCTTGGTACACTGATAAGCAGCGGGGTGCCAATACTCGATGGCCTTGAGATTGTTGCAAAGACTTCCGGCAATAAGGTTGTCGAAAACGCGATCTATGCTACCAGACAGAGTATAAGCGAAGGCAAAACGCTTTCTGAACCACTTGAAACCACTAAAGTCTTTCCGCCTATGGTTGTGCAGATGATAGCAGTCGGAGAGACAACGGGAGCGCTGGATGCAATGTTATCCAAGATAGCAGATTTTTATGATGAAGAGGTTGACTCCACTGTAGGTATTCTCACGTCTCTCCTTGAACCTATACTGATGATTTTCCTTGGAATTGTAATAGGATTCATAGTTGTAGCAATGTATCTGCCAATCTTCAAGATGGCCGGAACAATAGGGTAATGGCCAGGAATAACCGGCCGGGTCAGATTTGGAAGAACTGAGAAAAAAGCTCATATGGTTTATGGTGATAAGGGTGGCTGTAGTCACCCTTTTCATGGGCTCTTTCCTGTTCCTCGGAATCAAGTTCAAGGAAGGTCCTTTATTAATTCCTACTTTTTACTTCCTCATTGCAACCACATATTTCTTTACTTTAATCTATTCAATCCTTTTTAAACTCGTTAGCCATAGTGTATCTGCGTATATCCAGATATTTGGCGACATTATCCTTATCACTACACTTGTTTCCGCTACAGACGGAGCTGAAAGCCCTTTTGTGTTTCTATATCTGTTCTCAATTATACCCGCCTCTATAATGCTTTACAGGACTGGTGCCCTTGCAGCCGCCGCAGCAGTAAGCATTTTTTATGGGGCTGTAGTAGATGTTCAATATTATAATTTATTGCCATTCATCGTAAGCACCACACTCCCTGTGAAGACATTATTCTATGTATTAACCCTCCACATTGCCGCATTTTTTGCTGTTGCGTATCTGGGCAGCAGTGCAGTTGAGACATTAAGGCGGATGAAAGAAGAACTAAGGGCTAAAGACAGTAACATAGAGGAACTTCAGGCATTTAATGTAAATGTTGCCCAGTGCATGAGTACCGGGCTGCTTACAACAGACGATCTGGGCAGGATTACAGCATTCAACCGGGCTGCAGAGGAGATAACGGGTTTCAAGTGGGAAGCTGTACGTGGGAAAAGATTCTTAGATATACTTCCGGTAAAGGAAATAGAAGATATCCTTAATAGTATAAAGCAGATCCTTCCGATTTACCGTTTTGAAAGCGAAGTTAATAAAAAGGATGAATCACGGATAATACTTGGGATGAATGTCTCTCACCTGCTGGATGAAGGCGGAAGGAGCCATGGACTGATTGTAATATTTCAGGACCTTACCAAGGTTAAGGAGATGGAGAGAGAAGTAAAGAAGAGGGAGAAGATGGCTATGATTGGAGAGGTTGCAGCAGGGATGGCACACGAGATAAGGAATCCACTTGCATCGCTCAGCGGTTCTATGCAAATTTTGAAGGAAGAATTATCCCTGCAGGGTGATAACGCTTACCTTATGGAGATTGCCCTGAGAGAAATGGACAGGCTTAATACTACTATTACAGAGTTTCTTACGTATGCCAGACCTAACCCTCCACAGAAGAAGCTAATGGATTTGAATGACCTGTTGATTGACACAATTAATTTATTAAAAAACAGCGATGTTTACAGGAATGCTGATATTCATGCACAGACTGAGTTTAAAGAAGAAACGCTTTTATTATCAGTTGATCCGCACCAGATATCTCAGGTGTTCTGGAATCTGTCTATGAATGCTGTTCAGGCTATGCCTGACGGAGGTGTATTAACCATAAGTTCGAGGATGAGTGGTGTGAAAAGTGGTAACGAGGTTTCGAAATCAAGGGAATGGGCAGAGATAATTTTCAAGGATACAGGGCAAGGTATAAATGAAGGTATCCTCGAGAAGATTTTTGTCCCATTTTTTACAACTAAGGAAGCTGGTTCAGGCCTTGGTTTATCCATAGTCCACAGGATAATTGAAGAGCACGACGGCAGGATATATGTGAAGAGTAAACCCGGCAAGGGGGCGCAGTTTACAATATACTTGCCAATGGAGTAATATAAGCAGTTGACTTGGTCATTTTTGAGCATCAACTGAAGGCTATATGTAATTAGATTGGAGGTTATAGTTGGGTAAGATTCTTGTAGTTGATGATGAGCGGGGGATGCGGGAATTTCTTACCATTATGCTTCAGAAAGAGAGTCATGAAGTAACTTCAGCAGCTAATGGCAGGGAAGCGCTCGAGCAAATAGGACAGAAGACATTTGACATAGTTATTACAGACTTGAGGATGCCCCAGATTGACGGAATTGATGTATTAAAGACCGTTAAAGAAAGCGCTCCTGAGACAGTTGTTATTATGATTACAGCTTATGCTTCTACAGAGACGGCTGTTGAGGCCATGAAGCAGGGGGCATATGATTATTTAACAAAGCCGTTCAAGATCGAAGAGGTCAAACTAATTGTAAGAAATGCCCTCGAAAAGCGAAGATTGAGGGAAGAGAATCTGATCCTGAAAAGGAAGATTCAGGAGTGGACTACATCAGGGGTAATCGGTGGTATCGTAGGCAAAAGCCCTTCAATAGTAAATATAATAGAATTAATAATTAAGATTGCAGACAGTCCCAGTAATGTCCTGATAACAGGTGAGTCAGGGACAGGCAAGGAGTTGGTTGCAAGGGCGATACATAATTATGGTCACAGAAAGGACCGTCCATTTGTTGCAATAAATTGCAGCGCCATTCCGGAGGGACTTTTTGAAAGTGAATTATTCGGACATATTAAAGGTTCGTTTACAGGGGCAATTGCCAGTAAGGAAGGTATCTTTGAGTCAGCGAATGGCGGAACTGTATTTCTTGATGAGATTGGAGACATACCTCATAATTTCCAGGTAAAGCTGCTGCGTGTCCTTGAGGATAAATCCGTTAAACGGGTCGGTGGAAACCAGGAGATAAAGGTTGATGTAAGGATTATAGCAGCAACGAACAGAGACCTTAAAAAGGCTGTTGCAGAAGGGAATTTCAGGGAAGACCTCTTTTACAGGCTTGATGTAATCCCGGTTGAGATGCCTCCTCTGAGAGAGAGGAAAGATGATATACCGCTCCTCGTAGAGCATTTTCTTTCAAAATATAGCCGACTGATAGGTCGGGAAATTAAAGGTATGTCGCCGGAAGCCATGCAGAAAATGATTCATTTTCAGTGGAAGGGTAATGTCCGTGAACTTGAGAATGTAATAGAACGTGCAGCAACATTGGGGAGAGGCCCTGTTATGGAGGAGTATATCATAGATGAATGCCTTCAGAGAGGGATACCATATAAAGTGCCTATGTCAACAGAGATACCTGCCGGGGGTGTTGATATGGAGGGAATCCTTATGGAGATAGAGAGGAATTTCATTCTCAAGGCGCTTGATATGACTGGAGGGGTTAAAAAAGATGCAGCAGATCTCCTCAGGGTTGACTTAAGATCATTCCGCTACAGGCTTTCCAAATATAATCTGTCAAAGGATGAAGAGTGACAGTTTCACCGGCATCTGTTAGTATAAGAACTCCTGCCAAGATAAATCTACTATTACATATAAAAGGAAAGAGGTGGGATGGCTATCACGATATTATCACTATTATGCAGGCAGTAGACCTGTTTGATGAACTTCTTATTGAAAGGTCAGATAATCTTGAAATAATATGCTCCTCTCCTGATGTCCCTGCAGATGAGAATAACCTGGTTTATAAGGCAGCCTTAAGGCTGAGGGAATTTGCAAATATAAAAGCGGGAGCAAGGATAAATCTTAAAAAAAATATTCCTGTTGCCGCAGGGCTTGGAGGAGGAAGCAGTGACGCTGCGGCGGCATTAGCCGGGCTAAATGCTCTCTGGGGACTTGGTTTTTCGAATGACAAGCTTATCAATATTGGCAGGGAGGTTGGAAGCGATGTCCCATTTTTTATCGGTGGGCCCACTGCCGCCGGATTTGGCAGAGGTGATGAGCTACTCCAATTATCCAATGAAACAGATTACTGGTATTTACTTGTTAACCCGGGTATCCTTGTTTCAACTGCCTGGGTTTACAGTCAGGTTGATATTTCTGCTGTTAATGACAAGTGTAGTCGTATACACCAAAATGGTGATATATGGATAGGTCCATTGGTGCAGCCAAAATTGGAGTTGACAAACGGTGATGTAAATATTAAAATTTTTGTGCCTGACGGCTTTAGGCTTGAAGGCAATAAAATCTGGTTGTTGCCTGTTAACGATCTTGAGGGGGTGGTGATACAGAGATATCCTGTTATAACGAAGATCAAAGATGAGATGGTTGCCTGTGGGGCAATATGTGCATTGATGTCAGGGAGTGGTTCAACAGTTTTCGGTATTTTCAAGGATAGAGACAATGTAGAGAGGGCCTGGCGCAGTTTGCAGCATAGTGAATGGAGATCATGGATTGTTAAAGCCCTCCACAGTTCCCCGTATCAATCTGTTTCATAATTTATTTAGAGGAGGCGACCAACATGGAAGTTACAGAGGTTAAAATTTTCCCAGTTAATGAAGAAAGATTAAAGGCTTATGTGACTGTTACTTTTGATGATGCTTTTATTGTCAGGGACGTCAAGGTTATAAATGGGAATAGTGGTTTATTTGTAGCTATGCCAAGCCGCAAGAGGAAAGATGGTACTTTCCGGGATATCGCCCATCCGCTGAATAATGAAGCAAGGGAGAAGATCGAAGGGGTAATATTAAAGGAATATGAGAAAGAATTAGGTAAGAATATAATTCAGTAAGTTTACGTATTGGGGCGTCGACAAGCGGTAAGTCACGAGATTTTGGATCTCGCATCCGGAGGTTCGAATCCTCCCGCCCCAGCTAAAGATAAATGTCAAAGTATTTAGGCTGAAGACTGAAGACTGAAGGTCGTTTCTGCGCCCCTTGGTCAAAGCAGAGATAAATCCTCAAAAAATCTCCATTCTTCAGCCTTCAGCCTAAATACCTTAGCATTTACACTTTCAAGGGTATATATGATTGATCATGAAATGAAGATATTTACCGGAAATTCCAACAGGGACCTGGCGCAGGAGATATGCAAATATTTGCAGATCCCTTTAGGTAAAGCCTCAGTTGGCACCTTTAGCGACGGTGAGATAATGGTGCAGTTAAATGAAAATGTTCGCGGCAGGGATATTTTTATTATACAGACGTTTTCTAATCCTGTTAACAGGCATTTGATGGAGTTGTTGATAATGACAGATGCCCTTAAAAGGGCGTCAGCCCACAGGATTACTGCTGTTCTTCCATACTATGGATATGCAAGGCAGGACAGAAAGGCTGAGCCGAGAGTCCCGATTACAGCCAAGCTTGTTGCAGACCTTATTACTGTTGCCGGCGCTGACAGGGTTCTTACTTTAGACCTGCATGTCGGTCAGATACAGGGTTTTTTCAATATACCGGTTGACAATATATTTGCTACACCGGTAATCCTTGAGTATTTAAAGAAGTTGGATTTAAAAGATCTTGTGGTTGTATCACCTGACGCAGGTGGTGTGGAGAGGGCAAGGGCATTTGCAAAAAAACTGGATGCCTCTCTTGCAATTATAGATAAAAGGAGAGAAAAAGTTAATGTATCGGAGGTTATGCACATTATCGGTGATGTCAAAGACAGAGATGCCCTTTTGGTGGATGATATGATTGATACAGCCGGCACAATTACTCAGGGAGCTAAAGCCATAAAGAATGCCGGAGCAAGGCGGGTGCTTGCTTCCTGCACTCATCCTGTATTATCAGGTTCAGCAATAGAGCGGCTGAATGGATCGGTGATTGATGAAGTTATAGTAACGAATACTATTCCTCTCAACGGGAAAGAACAAGCCTGTAAAAAGATCACAAACTTATCAGTTGCACCTCTATTAGGAGAAGCTATAAGGAATACCCATAATGAGACATCGGTAAGCTCTCTCTTTGTATAATCAGACAACATGACATATAGGAATTGAAACGTAAATTATGGTGTGGGAAAGAATGCAAAAATCAATTTGCAATCAACAAGTCAAGTAAGGAGGAATTAGTATCATGGAGAAAATATCATTAAATGCAAATATCAGAGAAGAAGGGGGTAAGGGAGTTGCCAGAACCCTTAGAAGGAATGGGCGTATCCCTGCGGTACTATACGGTAAGGGTAAATCAACGAGCATAAGTCTTGACCCTTCCAGGGTAAGGAAGTTGATAATGCTGGGACATGCTGAAAGCACCCTGATTGATTTGAGGTTAGAAGGGGCCGTTGATAAACCTGAAAGGATTGCCATTTTACGTGATTACCAGACAGACCCTTTAACAGGTGAGCTTCTGCATGCAGATTTTTTTGAGGTATCAATGGATGAAAAGATAAAGGTTACAGTGCCAATCGAGCTGACAGGAAAGACCCCGGCAGGCGTTGTTGAAGGCGGTCTTCTCCAGTTAGTGATCAGGGAGGTTGAGATCGAGTGCCTTCCTTTAATGATACCGGACAATCTTCTTGCGGATGCCTCAGCTCTGAAAATTGGAGAAAGTCTTCACATAAGGGATATCAGTATTTCCGAAGGGATCAGGTTTGTTTCGGATCCGGATCAGGTAGTGCTTACTATAGCTTCACCTGTGTCGCAGGAGAAATTGCAGGAACTTCTGACAGCACCTGCTCCAGGTGAGGCAACAAAGGAACCTGAACTTATTAAGAAGCCTGTTAAAGAAGGGGAGAAGGTTGCAGAGAAGGAGGGTAAGGCCTGAAGTTGATTGTCGGACTTGGTAATCCAGGAGATAAATATAAGGATACGAGACACAATACAGGGTTTCTTGTTATAGAAAAACTTGCCTCATATTTTTCCATTAAACTGAAAGAAGAGAGCAGATTATATCTGGCAGGAAAGGGTAAGATAGCAGGTGAAGATGTAATGCTTGCAAAGCCTGTCACATATATGAACAGAAGTGGAGAGGGCGTAGGAGAATTAATGAGGTATTACAAATTGTCACCATCAGATCTTGTTTTGGTCTATGATGATCTGGATTTGGAGGCAGGGCAATTGAGGATAAAGACAACGGGGGGAAGTGGAGGTCACAGGGGGTGTGCATCTGTGGTCTCTTCTATTGGTACAGAAGATTTTATAAGGATCAGAGTAGGGATAGGCAGACCGGCAGGGAGTCCTGATGTAGTAGGATATGTCTTATCAAAATTCTCCCGTGCAGAGGTTCCCCTTATTGAAACGGCAGTGGAAAGTACGGTGGATGCAGTGAGGATGATTGTTGGAAACGATATTATTACAGCAATGAACAAGTATAACTAGTCCTATATTTTTTATCAAGAAAGGGGATGAGATGGAAAGATTAGTAGATTTTGCCTGGTTATTTGGAATAGGCGGTTTGATTATTGCTGGGTTTATATTCCTCTATATAAGCAGGCAGCCTGACGGGAATGATAAGATGAGGGATATTGCAAAAAAGATACATGAAGGGGCTATGGCATATCTGAGGAGGCAATATACAATATTAGCGGTATTTATCATTATAATGTTCTTTGCCCTTCTGTATGGTCTTGGAATCCAGACTGCAATAGCATTTATTGGCGGCGCTATATCTTCAATGCTTGCGGGCCTTTTTGGGATGCATGCTGCAACCCGTGCAAATGTCAGAACAGCTAATGCAGCCAATTTATATAAGCCGAATTCTTCCAAGGCGCTCTTTATTG
>Ga0209002_10000363_pt1 | contig 35833 bp, 33 predicted proteins | sample Rifsed16ft2_FD_184010 | JGI IMG/M metagenome (GOLD analysis project Ga0209002, IMG submission 184010) | Soil microbial communities from Rifle, Colorado, USA - sediment 16ft 2 (version 2) | ecosystem: Environmental > Terrestrial > Deep subsurface > Rock core/Sediment | place: Rifle, Colorado...
TAGTAGGGATAGTTGGGATGGTAGGGATAGTAGGGATAGTGGGGATAGTCGCGATAGTTGGTCTCGCACGGCGTTGATGTCTCCGCTATCCCTTCTATCCCTACTATCCCTTCTATCCCTACTATCCCTACTATCCCTACTCTCCCCGCTATCCCTCAGGGCCCAAACAGTCGCCGGACGATGTCTCCCCGGGTAATGAACCCGACCAGCACACCGTCCCGCACAATCGGGAACCGATCGATGTCTTTGTTCACGATCAAGCTGGCGACGTCCGCCAGCGTCTGGTCCTCGGAGATACACAGCACACTGCGGTCCATGGCTTCGCGGACCGGGATGGCGCTGGGATCCCGCCGGTCTGCGGGATCGCGGCGCGCCGGCGCGAGGAATTCACCCGTGCTCACCCGCTTGACGTACTTGGGCAACAGGAACCGGAGCACCTCCCGGTGGCTCACCATGCCCAGCACCACTCCCGAGTCGGCGACCACGGGAAGCGACGGGATCTCGTGGGCCACCATGAGCCGGGCGGCGAACTCCAGCGTCTGCTCCGGACCGACCGACAGCACCTTCGGTGTCATGAAATCCCGGATCATGAGCTGCCCCGGGAGTTGGACGTCGGCCAGGGGGGCTGCCTCGAGCACGTCCCGCGGCGTCTGCGCCTTGAGCAGCGCGTCCACCACCTCCCGCCGGCCCAGCGTGCGGGCGAACGCGCTGGCCGCCTGCAGGTAGGTGGCCGCCTCTTTCTGCGGCGCCAGGATGAGCACCACGATGCGGGCCCCGCGGCGCGCCTGTACCTCGCGACGCCGCGCGATCGGTGCCGGCGCCACGCCCAGCGCCACCACCAGGCGCTTCACGGCGTCGGTGCGAAAGTGAATGAGGTACGCCTGCCCACCCAGCGTCACGGCGTCTTCCGGGAGCGCCTCGGTCACCAGCTGCCGCAAGGCCTCAGGCTCGCCGCTCAGTCCCGACGCAATGAGCGCCTCGATCAGCCGCTGGCCCGCCTCGCGGAGGTTCTGGGCCGTGAGCGGCACCACCACCCGCTCCGGGGCGAGCAGGTCCACCAGCTTCATGCGGGACCCATGCGCTCTTTCAGCAGCGAAACGACCTCCGCCGGGCGCTGCATCACCGCCACTCCGGCAGCCTTCAACGCTTCCATCTTCTCCGCCGCCGTCCCGCTGGAGCCGGAGATGATGGCGCCCGCATGGCCCATGCGGCGACCCGGCGGAGCGGTCTGGCCCGCGATGAAGCCCACGACCGGCTTGCGCACGTGTTCGGCGACGTAGCGCGCGGCATTCTGCTCGTCCGTGCCGCCGATCTCTCCGATCATGACGATGGCGTCCGTGCCGGCGTCGGCCTGAAACGCGGCCAGGCAATCGATGAAGTTGGTGCCAATGATGGGATCCCCGCCGATCCCCACACAACTGGACTGGCCCATGCCGTGGAGGGTCAACTGGTGGATGATCTCGTAGGTGAGGGTCCCGCTGCGGGATACCACCCCTACCCTCCCGGGACGGCAGATCTGGCCCGGAATGATGCCCACCTTGCTCTCCCCCGGCGAGATCGCGCCGGGGCAATTGGGCCCGACCAGCCGAGCCCCACGCTCCCGCACGTAGGCCATGACCCGGGTCATGTCGAGCACCGGGATGCCTTCCGAGATACACACGATGAGCTGGATGCCGGCATCGACGGCCTCGTACACCGCGTCCGCGGCGAACCGGGCCGGCACGTAGATCACCGAGGTGTTGGCCCCGGTGGCCGCCACCGCGTCCGCCACGGTGTCGAACACCGGTACCTTGCCCTCGAAGGTTTGGCCTCGCCGGCCCGGCGTGACGCCGGCCACCACCGTGGTGCCGTACTCGAGCATCTGCTTGGTGTGAAACGAGCCATCGCGGCCGGTGATGCCCTGGACCACCAGCCTGGTCTGGCGGCTGACGAAAACGCTCATGCCGCCTCCCGCGCCAGCTGGACGGCGCGACGGACGGCGTCGTCCATGTCGGTCAATGCACTGATGCCGGCATCCTTCAGGATCTTCACGGCCAGCTCCTCATTGGTCCCGGTCAGGCGGATCACCAGCGGGCGATCGAGCTTGAGCTGTTGGGTGGCGGTCACGATGCCGTTCGCCACGTCGTCGCACCGGGTGATTCCGCCAAAGATGTTGAACAAGATGCTCTTCACGTTGGGATCCGCCGTGATGATCTGGAGCGCGGTCACCACTTTCTGCGGGTTACTGCTGCCGCCGATATCCAGGAAGTTGGCCGGCTCGCCGCCGTAGTATTTCACCAGATCCATGGTCGCCATCGCAAGCCCGGCGCCGTTCACGCAGCAGCCGACCTTCCCATCCAGCTTGATGTATGACAGTCCCGCCTCGCGCGCCTGCACCTCGGCCGGCGCCTCGGCGGTGGTATCCCGCAAGGCCGCGATCTCGGGGCGGCGGTCCAGCTCATTGTCGTCCACCACCAGCTTCGCGTCGAGTGCCACCACCTCGCCGCCGGGCGTGGTGATGAGCGGGTTGATCTCTACCAGCGAGGCGCCGGCGCTCCAGAACACCTCGTACAGCTGGCGCATGATCGTGGCCGCTTGCCTCGCCTGCTCGACGCCCCGGTACAAATGGAAGGCCATGGTCATGGCCTGGTGCGGCAGCAGGCCGTACCGCGGGTCGATGGCCACCCGGAAGATCTTCTCCGGCGTGGTGGCGGCGACTTCCTCGATGTCCACGCCTCCCGCCGGGCTCACCATCAGCACCGGACGCTGGCTGGAGCGATCCACGATGATCCCGACGTAGCTCTCGGACGCGATCTCCGCGGCCGGTGCCACCAGGACCTGGTTGACCCGGAGGCCTTTGATGGTCATGCCGATGATCTGCTGGGCCCGCTCGCGCGCCTCGGCGACGTCCTTGGCGAGTTTCACACCGCCCGCCTTCCCGCGACCTCCGGCATGGACCTGAGCCTTGACCACCACGGGCCCACCGATGCTCTGCGCGATCCGCGCCGCCTCATCGGCCGTCCGCGCCACGTCGGCGTCCGGGATAGGAATGCCCGCACGTTTCAGCAGCGCCCGGGCCTGGAATTCATGCAGGTTCACTTACGCGTCTCCCGTTATCAGGGTTCCCGTTTCGCCCTCGAGACCGGCTCGACCGCGCGCCAGGTGGGTAATCACCGCCCGCCGCCCGCCGGAACGCACGAAATGCAGGGCCGCCTCGACCTTGGGCCGCATGGATCCCACGCCCAACTCGTCGCTCTCCAGGAGGAGTTGGGCTTCCGCCGCGCGCAGTCGCCGGATCGGCTCCTGGTGCGGCGTGCCCCAGCCGCGATACACGGCGTCCACGTTCGTGAGGATCAGCAGGGTGTCGGAGCCCAGTCGCGTCCCCAGGATGGCGGCGACACGGTCCTTGTCCACCACCGCGTCCACGCCCTCCCACCCCAGCCGCGGGTCGGCGTAGACCGGCGGCCCGCCCCCGCCGGCCGCGATCACGATCTTGCCCTGGTTCACCAGCCGCTTCACCGCATCCGCCTCCACTACGTCGAGCGGCAGGGGACTGGGCGCCAGGCGGCGCCAGCGGCCGCCGGCGTCGCGGCCCACCGCGGTCCCCTGCCCGCGGAGTCGGGCCAGGAGATCATCCGACAGCTCGTGGCCGACCGGTTTGGTGGGCCGGAGGGCATCCGGCGCCTGGGTGTCCACCACGGTCTGCGTCACGATGGTGAGCACTTCACGCTCGATGCCGGCCCGCCGGAACGCGTTCTGCAGCGACTGCTGAATCATGTAGCCGATCCAGCCCGCGGTGGCCGCCACCAGAACACCCAGCGGCAACGGCTCCACGCGATCCCGACCCGCTTCGTTGCGCACCAGCTCGTCGCCCACTTGCGGGCCGTTGCCGTGCACGATGGCGATGCGCCACCCCAGGGCCGCCAGGTCCACGATCGGGGCCAACGATTCCCGAGTGTGGCGGAATTGATCGTGGATGCTGGCCCGCTCGCCCGGCGGGGCCAGCGCGTTGCCTCCCAATGCTACGACGATTGACCCAACGTCAGACGTTACCATGCCTGGTTCGATGTCTGTCGTTCGTTGCGGAACCGGCATCCGTCATACTCTCTCCCCAGTCATTCACCGCGGTGAATCTTCCCGTCAGGGCGCACTGTCAGAAGGCGCGCGGAGCAGGCGCCGGAGCTGTTCGTAGGCGCGACCGAACCCCGCCCAATCCCCGGCGCGGCGGGCGGCATCCAGCCGGCGGAACCACTCCCGCGCCGCACTCCAGTCCGCGGTGCTCCCCCCGGGAAACCGCGCCGCGGCAGCCAGATCGCGCAGCGCGGCTGCCGCGTCGGCGCCCCGCCCGAGAGTGCCGCCCGTGCCGGCCACGATCTCCTGCAGGCGCGGCACGTCCTGCTCCCGCGCAGGCAGCGCGAACACCGGACGAAAGCTCACGATCCCGCCGGCAAACACCAGGGTCGTGACCGGGCCCGCGGCAGCGGACGACAACGCATTCTCGGCAACCGCCGTCTCGGCGGCGAAGCGGGACGGGCCCAGGTGCGCCAGGGGCTGCGCCAGCCGGACCACTCCCAGCACGGGGCGGGTGCCGTCCACATAGCCGTCGGCGACCGCCGCCAACATGCCCGGCTCGCCGCGCTCAGCTACCTGACGCAGCCGGAGCCGCAGGTGCTCGTCCCCTGGAAGCGTCCCGACCAGCCAACCGGGCGCGCGCGGCGCCGTCAACGTGGTATCGTCTCCCCCGCGCCCCAGCGCGGGCAGCCGACGCGCGCCGGGCCACCCCGCCGGTACCCCGGCAAGCGCCAACGGCGCTTGCACCGCGAACAGTTCCTCGGGATAACGCAGGTGACGCCGCAGCGCATCCGGCAGGCGATCCACCGGCCACACGATGTCCCGGGCCAGCGCCGCCCACGCGGCGCTGAGCGGATCGGGATCGTCCACCAGGTACACCCGCGTCTCGCCGCTGTAGGCGTCCACCACGCCCAGCAGACTGGTCCGCAGGTAGCGCACGCCCTGCCCGCGCCATTGGCTCAGCACCGACAGAGGGAATGCCTGGCTCGAGACGTAGCCCCACGCGAGCCACCAGAGGCGGCGCTCCGCCGCCACGGGGTACGGCGCGCCGAACCGGGCGAAGGGCGCGTACCGATCGAGCCGCGCTGCGACCGCCCGATGCCAGAGCAGGAGGTCACCCGCCGGCACGGCGTCCGCGGACAACAGGCGCGGGCTCTGGAGCGTCCACGCCAGCGCCAGCCGGCGGCCGATTCCTCCCGGGGCGATTCCCATCTGACGCTCCGGCGAATCCCCCAGCGCGTATTCCTCCGCGGCCGGGCTGAACCACACTTCTGGATGCGCCAGATCCAGCTCGGCAAACCGGCGCTCAGTTGAGTCGGGACGCGTGGGGTCCGGCACGAAGACCGGCAGTCCGTCGGGGGTCGCCTGCGCCGCCGCCACCGCGACGGCTCCACCGGCGTAGGCATAGCGACCCGCGTGTACGCTGCTCCACGACAGCTCGGCATTCGCCTCGCGGGCGGCCAGGAGATCCACCTCGCGCGCCGCGAGGTACAGCGGCACCGGCCGGCTGGAGCGCCCTTGGTAGAGGTCGAGGCCGGCGCTCGCAAACCGGTGCTCCGGACGCCCCGGCGCCAGCCGGCGCAGGATCTCCTGGAGGGCACCCTGGCCCCAGATCGGAACCAGCGCGAGCTCGGGCCCCCGCCGGGCTAGGAGATCGGCATCCGGGCTCGGGGGGGGGTCGATGGTGGTGTCGCTGGCGGGAAGGGCGAACGCCACCGACAGCATGCGGCGCTGCACGGCCGCCATCTCGGGGAAGGCCAACCGGTCCGGGCCGCGCACCGCAGCCGAGAAGCCGGGCACCACGAAGGTACCCACCAGCGCCAGCCCGACCAGCGTGCCCCACGGAGCCACCACCAGGGTGCTGCGATCCACCCAGATCCACGTCAGCGACGCGATCGCCGCCACGATCGCGACTCCGCTCAGCACCCGCGAGACAGGAAGGCGGACCTCGACCAGCACCGCGTCATATGGCACGTCGCGAAGGCCCGCCACGTACTCCGCGGGATCCAGCCGGAAGCCCGCCGCCAGAGTCAGCGCGAATACCACGAGCAGGCCCGCCACGTGGGTGCGGGCCCAATCGGCCACCACGAGGCGGCGTTCCACCACGCGAATCGCCCCGACCAACGTGTACAGGGCCCCCGTCACCACCAGCAGCACGGCACTCAGCGTGGCCAGGAACCCGTGCATGGTGCGCTCCCACGGCAGGCGGAAGAGGTAGTAGGTGAGATCGCGGTGCAGCACCGGGTCCACCAGCTCGACCGACGCGCGACTCCCGAGCAAGGCGAAAGCATACCACCACCCGGATGCACGGTGGCTCACCAGGACGGCGATCAGCAGCCCCAGAAGGAAGGTGCCCGCCACCAGGTAACGGCGCGGCACCGCTTCGACGATCTCCAGGTTCCCGAGCCGGCGCGGCACGTGCACCGACCCAATGGTACGGTAGACCAGGTACAGGTTACCCAGGGACCAGGTGGCGGCGACGGCGAAGGCCAGTGCGAGCAGCGTGAGTTTGAGCTGGGCGATCGCGGTGTGCGTGGCCTCAACCCCCAACGACTCCGCCCAGAGTCCGTTCGCCACGCTCACGGCGGCCCAGCGACCCACCAGCAACCCCAAGAGCGCGAGAAGCACGGCGGCCCGCACCCACGCGCGGCGCGGCCTCATCCCGTCACGCGGTCACGCCCTGGGAGCGCAGCCATGCCTCCACCTCACCTCGATGCGCCACCAGAGCGGCCTCCGAGGACGCCTCGAACCGCAGCACCAGCACCGGCTGGGTGTTCGAGGCCCGGAGCAGCCCCCAGCCGTCCGGAAAGACCATCCGTACGCCGTCGATGGTGATGACCTCATACCGCTCCGCGAAGTGTCGCGCCGCGGCCTCTACCACCTGGAACTTGCGATCGTCCGGGCAATCTACGCGTAGCTCCGGCGTGGTGAAGGTTCGCGGAACATCGGCTAGCAGCGACGACAGCGGCCCGGGTGTGCCGGCGAGGAAGGCGATCAGCCGGGCCGCGGCGAACGGTGCGTCGTCGAATCCGTAGTAGTCGCCGGCGAAGAACATATGGCCGCTCATCTCTCCGGCGAGCGGTGCCTGCATTTCCTTCATCTTCGCTTTGAGCAGCGAGTGGCCGGTCTTCCACATCACCGGCCGGAGTCCGGCGCGCTCCAGCCCGGTCCGCAGCGTCTCCGAGCATTTCACGTCGAAGATCACGGGATGACCGGTTCCGGCCCTCCGTACCAGGTCTCGAGCCAGCAACAAGAGAATGTGGTCGCCGTATACCACCTGACCGGTCTCGTCCACCAGGCCGATCCGATCGCCGTCCCCGTCGAACCCGATACCCAGCTCGGCCCCTACCCGCCGGACGGTCGCCTGGAGATCCCGGATGTTCTCCAGCACGGTGGGATCGGGGTGGTGGTTGGGAAAGGTGCCGTCCGACTCGCAATACAGGGGAACCACCTCGGCGCCGATGCCGGAGAGCACCCGCTCCGCCACCAGACTGGCTACGCCGTTCCCGCAGTCCACCACGACCTTCACCGGTCGCGCGATGGGACCGTTACGTTCCACGATGCCGCGCACGTAGCGGTCCAGCACGGTCTGGTCGGCACTGGTGGTGCCCTTCCCCGCTTCCAGCTCGTCCCGCTGGATCAGCCTGAGCAGGCCCTGGATGTCACCGCCAAAGAAGGCTTCGCCGCCCACCACCATCTTGAATCCGTTGAACTCGGGCGGATTGTGCGATCCGGTGACCTGAAGGCCGGCGTCCACGCCCAGCTGGCGTTCCGCCAAGTACAGCGCGGGCGTGGGCAGCTGGCCCACGTCGATCGCGCCGCCCCCGGCGGCCGCGATCCCCTCACGGACCCCGCGCGCCAACGACTCGCCCGACGGCCGGTTGTCCCGGCCCACGGCGATCCGCGGGGTCTTCCCGCTGCGCCGGCGAACGGCAGTGGCGAAGGCGCGGCCCAGGATGTGAGCGAAGTCGGGCGTGAGCTGCTCGCCGACGATGCCTCGGACGTCGTATTCTCGAAAGATGACGGCGGGGACGTTCACGGCCGCGGTGTCAGTGGAGCGCAAGGGTTGGTGTTGAGTGAACGCCGTTGGGTCCCTTCGGTCGCTGGTGGTACCGGCGGCCCGGCGCCGCCGAAAGGAGCGATCCCGTGCCACGCTTGCTCTCCGTAGGCGCCGAGACCGCCGGTACTAACGCTCCCTCCGGGACCCAACGGCGTTCACTCACCGGCAGGCTAGCGCTCGAGCGAGTACAGGCTGGCCGGCCGCAGGCTCTCGCCGCCGCGCCGCGCGGCGTCGAGCGCCCGGTTGGGCCAGAACCCGAAGAGCAGCAACGCCACGGCCATCACGCCTACCGCCCATCGGGCCGCCCCCACGATGCGCGTCGCCTGATGGGCCTCGGTGGTCGGCGCCGGCCGCATGTACATGGCCATGATGGGCGGCAGGTAGAAGCCCGCGGACACGACGCTGGCGCCCACCAGGATCACCGCCAGCAGCCGCTGATCCGCGTCCACCGCCGCCGAGAGGATGTACCATTTCCCGATGAACGCCGCGGTGCCGGGGAACCCCAGGAGCGAGAGCATGAAGACGGTCATCGCGCCGGCGACCCAGGGTCGCCGCGTCCCCAGGCCGCTCAGGTCGTCGATCAGGACGTCTCGCTCGCCGCCCGTGCCGGCTGCAGCCAACACGGCGAAGGCGCCTACCGTCATGAGCGTGTAGGCCACCGCGTAGAACAAGAAGGCCGCCGAGCCCATGGCGCTCCCACTGGCCACGGCCACCAACAGATAGCCGGCGTGTGCGATGGAGCTGTAGGCCAGCATCCGCTTGAGCGGGCGCTGCGCCAGCGCGATCAGGTTCCCGACCACCATGGTGATCACCGCGAGCCACCACACCGCCCCGTGCCAGATCGGGAGGCCATCGAAGGCCTGGTGCAGCACCCGCACCAGCGCCGCGAACCCCGCGGCCTTGACCGCGGCGGCCATGAACGCCGTGACCGGCGTGGGCGAGCCGTCGTAGACGTCCGGCGTCCACATGTGGAATGGGACGGCCGCCACCTTGAAGCCGAACCCGATCAACAAGAGACCGATCCCGGCGACCATCATCACGTTGGAGCCCAGGCCCAGCTCCAGCACGCGGCCGTGGATCAGCCACAGATTGGTGGTGCCGGTGGCGCCGTAGATCAGGGCGATCCCGTACAGGAAGAACCCCGACGCGAACGCCCCCAGCAAGAAGTACTTGAGGGCGGCTTCCGCGGCGAACACGCTCTTCCGGTTCACGCCGGCCAGGACGTACACCGCGACCGACATCAGCTCCAGGCCCAGGAACACCACCACCAGGTCCGCCGCGCCCCCCATGAACATCATCCCCAGGGTGGCAAGCAGGATCAACACGTAGTACTCGGGGGCCTGGATCTGCTCCCGGTCCACGTAACCCAGGGACAGCATGACGGTAAGGAGCGCGCCCAGCAGGAACACCAGCGACGTGGCGAAGCGGAAGCCGTCCAGCGCCATCATGGCCGGCAGTCCGATGGGGGTGGCGCCCTGCGCCCACAGCCAGGCCACGGCGAGTCCGGTACTCCCCAGCGCGATGAGGGTCAGGAGGCCCACGTCCCGCTGCACCCGCGCGTCCCGGTGGCGCCAGGCGGCCACCAGCATCAGGACCAGGACCCACGCCGTGAGCACCAGCTCGGGGACCAGCGCCAGGGTGACGCCGCCGGGGGTCGTGAGGTCGATGGGCACGGCTCAGCGCGCTCCCGGCTGCACGGCGCCTTCGGCCACCGGCGGCGCGCCGGCCGCCTCGCGAACCTGGGTCACCAGAGCCCGGGCGGACGGCTCAATCCGGCGAAGGATGGGCGCCGGATAGATCCCGATCCAGAAAATGCAGGCGACGAGCGGCGCCAGCACCGCCAGCTCGCGCGGTGAGAGATCCGGCAGCGTGGCGTTCTCCGGGTGGTCCACCTGCTGGAACAGGATGCGCTGGATGGCCCACAGCAGGTACGCGGCGGCGAAGATCACGCCGGTCGCGGCGATTGCCGCAGCCCACGGATGGGTGCGGAAGGCGCCGAGCAACACCAGGAACTCTCCCACGAAGCCGTTAGTGCCCGGCAAGCCGATGGAAGAAAGCGAGACCACCGTCAGGACCGCCGCGAAGGCCGGCATCACCTTGGCGAGCCCGCCGAACTGGGCGATGTCCCGCGTGTGCCGCCGCTCGTACATCATCCCGGCCAGGAAGAACAGGGCGCCCGTGGAGATCCCGTGGTTGATCATGATGACGATGGCGCCCTGCACGCTCTGGAGGGTGAGCGCCCAGATCCCCAGCATCACGAACCCGAGGTGGCTCACCGACGAGTACGCGACGAGCTTCTTGAAATCGGGCTGCACCAGCGAGACCAGCGCTCCGTAGATGATGCCGATCAGGGACAACACCACCACCACCGCGGTCACCGCCGGGTCCATCGCGATCTCCGGAAAGAGCGGCACGGCGAAGCGCAGGAAGCCGTAGGTGCCCATCTTGAGCAGGATGCCCGCCAGGATCACCGAGCCGGCGGTAGGCGCCTCGACATGCGCGTCCGGCAGCCAGGTGTGGAAGGGGAACATCGGCACCTTGATGGCGAACGCCAGCGCGAAGGCCGCGAACAGCCAGAACGCCCAGGGCCGGACGTAGGCGATGTTCCGCCACAGGTGGTCGTACCCGAACGAGTGCTCGCCGGTGGCGCGCGCCACCGCGAAGTAGATAGTCAGGATCGCCACCAGCATGAGGAGCGATCCCAGGAACGTGTACAGGAAGAACTTGATCGCGGCGTACAGTCGGCTGGGGCCGCCCCAGACCCCGATGATGAAGTACATCGGGATCAGCATGATCTCCCAGAACACGTAGAACACGAACAGGTCCAGCGCCACGAACACGCCCAGCATCCCCGTGGTCAGGACCAGCAGCAGCGCGTAGTAGGGGCGCTCGTGCCGGGTGATGTAGGTCCAGCTCCCCAGCACCGCGAGCGGCATCGTGAGCGTGGTGAGCAACAGCATGAACAGGGAAATGCCGTCCACGCCAAGCCGGTACGCGATGCCCCACTCCGGTATCCACTGCCGCACCACCTGGAACTGCATGGCGGCGGTGGGCTCGAAGGTCCACCACAGTCCCAGCGACGCCACGAACTCAGCCAGCGTGACGTACAGGGCGAGCCGCTTGGCCGCCGGCGGCGGGCTCAGCATCACGAGCACCGCACCGAGCAGCGGCAGCAGCAGGATCGCATCCAGCGCCCAGCGCTGGTATCCCAGACCCGTCAACGCCGCGGTCATGGGCTCACGACCTCAGCAGGGCGCGCAGCAGCACGATCGTCCCCAGCACGAAGAAGACGACATAGGTGCCCACCTGCCCCGTTTGGAGGCGGCTGCCGGCCCAGCCGAAGAAGCGCGCCACCCGCGCCACGCCGTTCACCGCCACGCCGTCGATGATGAATGCGTCGATGGTCTTCCAGAGCACCCGATCCGACAGCCACGCGAGCGGCCGGACGAACAGGGTGTCGTACAGCTCGTCCACGTAGTACTTCCGCAGCAGCACCCGCTGGATGCCGGTCTCGGCCGGCGCCTCGCGGGCCGGCTTGAGGGCGGCCGGCTGGAGCAGACGCCACGCGCCGATCATGCCAAGGGCCGCGATCCCGGTCGCCAGGGCCAGCAGGGTCCACTCGGTCGCGGCGCCCAGATGCCCTTCCAACAGGTATTGGCCACCCAGCAACGTGACCGGCTCGAGCCAGTGTACCAGCCACTCGTTCCCCGGGAGCACGGCGGGGAGATTCACCGCTCCTGCGGCCACGGCGCCTACGCCTAGGACCACCAGCGGACCGGTCATCACCCACGGGGCATCGTGCAGGTGCCCCTGCTCCCGCTCACCGGTCCGGTTGGGACCGTGGAAGGTGTACACCAGGAGGCGAGTCATGTAGAACGCCGTGAGGAGCGCGCCGATGGCTCCGAGCGCCCAGAACACGTAGAAGATGCCGGCCTCGTGCCCGCGGGCGAAGGTTCGCGCCAGGATATCGTCTTTGGAGAAGAACCCCGCCAGCGGCGGCACGCCAATGTTGGCGAGCCCGCCGATCCACATCAGCGCCGCCGTCCATGGGAGATAGCGCTGCAGGCCGCCCATGTTCCGGATGTCCTGGGCGTCCTCGTGACGCCCGGTGGCGTGATAGGCGTGATGCAGCGCGTGGATCACGCTGCCGGCGGCGAGGAACATGAGGGCCTTGAAGAACGCGTGGGTCGCCAGGTGGAAGATCCCGGAGGCGTAGGCACCCACGCCGACTCCCAGGAACATGTACCCCAGCTGCGACACCGTTGAATACGCGATGATCTTCTTGATGTCCCACTGCTTGAGCGCGATGGTGGCGGCGTAGAGCGCGGTCACCGCCCCGACCCCTGCCACCACGGCACTCGAGACCGGCGCCATGGCGAAAAGCACGTTGGCCCGGGCCACGAGATACACGCCGGCGGTCACCATGGTCGCGGCGTGGATCAAGGCCGAGACGGGCGTGGGGCCGGCCATGGCGTCGGGCAGCCAGGTGTAGAGCGGGATCTGGGCCGACTTGCCGGTGCATCCCAGGAACAGCGCCAGCGTGATGAGCGTTATGGTAGGACCGCCCAGCTCGAAGGTCGCCGGGGCGGCGGCGAAGACGTCGCGGAAGTTGAGGCTTCCCGTGGCCTGGAAGATCAGGAACATCGCCACCAGAAAGCCGAAGTCGCCAATGCGGTTCATGATGAACGCCTTCTTCCCCGCATCGGCGTTGACCTTGTCCTCGTACCAGAACCCGATCAGGAGATAGCTGCACAGCCCGACGCCCTCCCAACCGACGAACATCACGGCGAAGTTGGCGCCCAGCACCAGGACCAGCATGAAGAAGACGAAGAGATTCAGGTAGGCGAAGTAGCGGGCGTAACCCGGATCCTCGCCCATGTAGCCCACCGAATAGATGTGGATCAGCGCGCTGACGCCGGTCACGACCATCAACATGACCGCCGAGAGCTGATCCACCTGGACCGCGAAGTCCAGCTGGAGGCTGCCGGCCGGCATCCAGGACCAGTACGTCAGGATCCAGGGCTCCTCCGGTGGAGCTGCCCCGACCGCGCGCACCACGACCACGGCGACGGCAAACGCCGCGACCAGCACGCCCACCCCCACGGTGCTGATGGCGCGTTTGGCGTTCGGCTGGAAGAAGCTCAGCGCGCCATTCACCACGAACCCGGCGAGCGGCAGGGCCACGACCAGCCAGGTCCAGGAGACGGCGGACGGGATCTGGTTCATCCGCGGAGCAGGTTGATGTTCTGGATATCCAGCGTCTGCTTGTGCCGGTAGATGGCGAGCACGATCGCCAGACCCACGGCCGCCTCGGCCGCCGCGACCGCCATGACGAAGAACACGATGACTTGGCCATCGGGACCCAGCTGCTGTGCCAGGGCCACGAACGCCAGGTTCGCCGCGTTGAGCATCAGCTCGACGCACATGAAGATGATGATCGCGTTCCGCCGGAGCAGGACGCCCGCCACGCCCAGACTGAACAGAATCGCGGAGACGGCGAGCGCGGGACCGAGCAGCACCTAGAGCCTCCGCTTCGCGAGCACGACCGCGCCGACGATGGCGGCCAGCAGCAGGACCGACGTCACCTCGAACGGGACCAGGTAGGTGCGGAACAGCGAGTCGCTGATCACCGCCACCACGCCCTGCTCCTGCGTCACCCGGCTCAAGGTCCCGGCCGGCAGCTGGAGCGGACCGGCCAGCGGCGAGCGGACCAGCACCCACAGCTCCGTGACCAGCAACAGCCCGAGCGCCAGCGCCACCAGCCGTCCGGTCCACCCGCGCATGTCGGTGGCACTGCCGCGGCCCAGGTTGAGCAGCATGATCACGAACAGGAACAACACCATGATGGCGCCGGCGTACACCATGACCTGCAACGCCGCGATGAACTGCGCATCCAGGAGCACGAAGATGGCCGCCAGGCTGAAGAGCGTCTGGACCAACCACAGCGCGCTGGCTACCGGACTCCGGCGCGTGATGCACATCAGCGCGCCGCCGATGGCGAGCGCGGCGAAGAGCCAGAACATGATCTGGATCACGCGTCACTCACCTTTGGGGTCCGACGGATCCCACAGCGTCGAGACCTGGTGGGTCTGCGCGCACAGCCGTTCCAGATCGTACACGAAGCGGGACCGCTGGTATTCGGCGTTCTCATAGTGCACGCCCACGTGGATCGCCTCTTCCGGACAGACCTCCTGGCAATAGCCGCAGAAAATGCAACGGAACTCATCGATCTCGTAGATGAGGGGGTAGCGGTGTCCCTCTTCGTCCTCTCCCGGCACCAGCTTGATGCAGTTGGCCGGGCAAATCTGGGGACACAGGCCGCAGGCCACGCACTTGGCGCGGCCCTGTTCGTCGGTGAGCATCCGATGCGTGCCGCGCCACCGGGGCGAGAGGGTCCAGTCGTCCGTGGACTTCTGCTCCGGATACTCCATGGTGACCTTGGGACGGAACACGTGACTGAGCGTCACCGCCATCCCCTTGAGCGTGGCCCGCAGGTAGCTGACCTCGCCCTCCGGGCGGCGCACCGTCCTGACGGAGATCGCCATTCAGGCCGCCAGCCTCTCTCGGCGTCGCGCCCCCGCCAGCAGCCGGCCCCGGTCCAGCCCCCACAACAGCCCCGCCACAGCACCCACGTTCACGCCGATCAGCGCCGGGGCCTCCGCCACCCCCACGCGCTCCGCCCCCCACACGACGAACGCGATCACGGTGATGTAGCCGAGCGCCACCGGCAGCATGACCTTCCAGCCCAGCTCCATGAGCTGATCGAACCGGAACCGCGGCAGGGTCCAGCGGATCCAGACGTAGAACAACAGGAAGAAGCCGGTCTTGGCCCCGAACGCCAGGAGCGTGGCCGCGAATCGTGCGACCGACGGTGACTCCTCATCCCACTGGGTGAACGGGATGTCCCAGCCGCCGAAAAACAGTGTGGTGATCAAGGCGGACATGGTGATGATTGCGGCGTACTCGGCGATGTAGAACATCGAGAACTTTATGGCCGAGTACTCGGTGTGATATCCGGAGACCAACTCGGTCTCTGCCTCGGGCAGGTCGAACGGCAGGCGGTTGGTCTCCGCGAACGCCGAGATGAGGAACAATACGAAGGCCACGGTCAGGGCGAGGACGAACCACACCGTGCGCTGCTGTGCCGCGACCACCTCCGAGAGCGTCACGTTCCCGCTCAGGATGAATACCGTGATGACGCTCAAGCCCAGCGCGATCTCGTAGCTGATCATCTGCGCGCTGGACCGAATCCCACCCAGCATGGCGTACTTGCTGGCCGACGACCACCCGGCGAGCACGACGCCGTACACCGCCAGCGAGGAGATCGCCAGGATGAACAGAAAGCCGATGGGGAGATCGGCAACGACCATGGGAATGGGGCCCTGGTAAGTGAACCGCCCCACCATTGGAAGCGTGAAGTCGAACCCCGGCAGCGGTGCCGCGAACGGAATCACCGCGAACGTCATGAGTGAGGGGATGAACGATATGAGCGGCGCGAGGAGAAAGAGCGGCTGATCCACCCACTTGGGCCAGGTCTCTTCCTTGAGAAAGTTCTTGAGACCGTCTGCCACCGGCTGGAGCAGGCCGGCCGGGCCCACCCGGTTGGGCCCCAGGCGGTCCTGCATGAAGGCGCTCCCCCGGCGCTCGAGCCAGGTCGCCAGCATCACGCCGACCATCCAGACCGAGAAAACCAGCACGACCTTTACCGTGGCGGCGAGCAGGAATCCCTTGAGCTCGGGCGTCACGCACTCACTCCGGCTGGTTGGCCCGCCGGCACCACCGCCCCACGCGTGCCCAGCAGCTCGTACGACAGCCCCCCAAACCTGGGCTCTTCCGCGGCCAGCCAGGCGAACGCCTCGGCCGCGGACCCGAACGGGCCGCCCAGTTCCAGCTCGGCCAGCAGCTCGCCCAGGACCCACCAGGCCGGGCGCGCCATGCCCGGCGCCGGCTTCGCCTGGAAGTACCGCTGGACCCGTTGGTCGCGGTTGACGAAGGTGCCGTCCTCTTCCGCCACGTTGGCGACCGGCAACACCACGTGGGCCGCGCGGGCCGGGTCCGGCAACGCGGTACCGAGGTAGATCACATGCCCGGCCGCCCGCAGCTGATCGGCGGATACGCCGTCCAGGGGATCGTCCACCACCAGTACCACCGCCGACCGGTTCAGCGCTTGCAGCGCGGTCTCGAACTGCTCGGCGTATCCCAGCAGGGTCGCACCCATCACGTTGGGAGCCCGCTCACCGCGCAACGCGAGATTCGGCACGCCGGCCAACGGGGCCTCCCCGGAGACGCGCTCCACCCGGAACGCCGCGGTGAGCTCGAACCGCGCCAGCAAGCGCTTGGCCAGGAACAGCGCTTCGGTGGCGGCGCGCGGGGACGCCAGCACCACTGCGCGGCCCGACGCGCCGCGCAGGATCTGAGCCGCGCGCGCGAACGCGTGATCCCACGACACGGCTGCCAGCTCATCACCCTGCGCCACCAGGGGCGCCTCGACGCGGTCCCCGCGGTTCATCCACCGGTACTGCATCCGGCCGTGGTCGCACATGAAGTACTGGTTGACCTCGAGATTGGCGCGCGGCCGCGCCCGCACCACCACGTTGTCGCGGGTGTCCAGATGGATGTTGCAGCCCTGCGAGCAGCCGGTACACACGCTGGCGGTCTTGTCCAACTCCCAGGCGCGGGCTTTGTGCAGGAAATCCTTGGAGAGCAACGAGCCCACCGGGCAGAGGTCCACCACGTTGCCGGCCCAGGGATGATCCAGCCGCCGGTCGGGGTGGATGCCGATATACGCCCGGTCACCGCGCTCGCTGACGTTGAGGATCGACTCCTCGGCCACGTGGTCCATGAACCGCACGCACCGGGTGCAGAGGATGCAGCGGTTGGGAACATAGAGCACGTCGCCGCCAAAGTCCTCGACCGGATTGAAGCGTTTGGCGTAGGTGGGCGTGTAGCGCGTCCGCGCCCGGCCCTCCTGGAAGACGTAGTCCTGCAACTCGCACTCGCCGGCCTGGTCGCAGATGGGGCAATCCAGCGGGTGGTTGATGAGCAGGAACTCCAGGACCCCCTTGCGGGCCTCCCGGGCCTGCGCACCGTGCACGTTGACCACCATTCCCTCGGCGACCTGAGTGGCACAGGCGATCTGGAGCTTGGGCGTCTTCTCGATGTCCACCAGGCACATGCGGCACACCCCGGCCACCGGCAGCCCGGAGTGATAGCAGTAGTGCGGGATCATGACCCCCGCCTGCTTGGCCGCCTCGATGACCAACGTGCCCTTGGGCACGCTGAGCGAGACGCCTTCGATCGTCAGATTGATCAACGGCAGATCCGCCATCGCTCACGCATGCACCAGGACCGGCCGCGGCCGCCTGGTGCCGTTGATGTACGCGTCGAATTCGCCGCGGAACTTCTTGATGCCGCTCACCACGGGGGCGGCGCAGGAATCGCTCAGCACGCAGATCGTCTTCCCGGTCATTTGCTCCGAGAGGTCCAGCAACAGCTCCAGGTCCTTCTGCTCCCCCTGTCCCGCCAGAATCCGCTGCAGGATGCGCACGGTCCACGCAGTGCCCTCCCGGCACTGGGTGCACTGGGCGCAGGACTCGTGCGCGTAGAACCGGGCCAGGCGCATGATCTGATACACCATGTCCGCGCTGTCGTCGAACACGATCAGGCCGCCGGAGCCCAGCATGGTGCCCTTCTCCACGCACCCTTCGTAGTCCAGCTTGCAGCTCTCGGCCTCCTCCCGCGTCAGGATCGGCACCGACGAGCCGCCCGGAACGCAGGCCTTGAGCGTTCGGCCGGCCGGCACCCCGCCGCAGACCTCGTGAATCAGCTCGCCCAGCGGGAAGCCCATGGTGACCTCGTAGTTGCCCGGCCGCTTCACGTTCCCGCACACGCTGAACAACTTGGTCCCCGTGCTCTTGGGATGGGACAAGCTGAGCGACTTGTACCAGGCGCCGCCGCGGTTGATGATGTGCGGTACCGACGCCAGGGTCTCCACGTTGTTGACGGTGGTCGGCATCCCGAAGACGCCGTAGGCGGCGGGGAACGGCGGCCGGATGCGGGGGTTCCCGCGCCGGCCCTCGATCGAGTTCATGAGGGCCGTTTCCTCGCCGCAGATGTAGGCACCCGCCCCGCGGTGGATGTACATGTCCAGCCGCTTGCCGGTACCCATCGCGTTGGATCCCAGCACGCCCCGCTGGTAGGCCTCGGCCAGCGCCTGTTCCATGATCCGAAGCGGCTCGGTGAACTCGCCGCGGATGTAGAGGTAGGTGACCTCTGCCTGAATCGCGTACTGGGCGATGGCGCAGCCCTCGATCAACCCATGCGGCGTCCAGCGCATGATCTCCCGGTCCTTGAAGGTCCCGGGCTCCGACTCGTCGGCATTACAGCACAGGTAGTGAGGCTTCTTCTTCTCCTTGGGCATGAACGACCACTTCACGCCCGCAGGGAAGCCCGCTCCGCCCCGCCCGCGCAGACCCGACTCCTTCACCATCTCGATGACCTGCGCCGGCTCCATCGCCAGCGCCTTCTCCAGGGCCTGGTACCCGCCGCGCTTCACCCAACCGTCATAGGTCCGCGCTTCGGCATCCCCGAAATACTGGCTGAGGACCACCATCTCCTTGGGGTGCGGGTTGTGAGGGTAACCCACTACCTCCTCCCTTCCCCGGCCGGAGAAGCGGCAGGAGCGGCAGAGGCGGCAGAAGACTCCGGCAGCGGAGCCCCCTGCCGCTTCTGCCGCCTCTCCCGCTTCTGCCGCTCAATCATTGGTACTTCCTCAGCAGTTCAGGCACCGTCTCCGGCGTCACGTTCTCGATGAAGTCGTCGCCGATCATCACCGGCGTCGGGAACCCGCAGGCGCCGAGGCACTCGACCTCGATCACGGTATACTTGCCGTCCGGCGACGTGGCCCCGAGTTCTTTGCAGCCGGTGTGCTCCAGCAAGGCTTTCACCACCCCCTCGGCGCCGCACAGGTTGCAGGGCGTCGTAGTGCACACCTGCACGAAGTGCTTCCCCACCGGATGCTGGTGGTACATGGTGTAGAACGTCACCACACCCTTCACGTACGCGGGCGTCAGACCCAGCACTTCCCCCACCTCGGCCATGGCGTGATCCGAGATCCAGCCCCGCGCCTGCTGCACCATCCACAACGCCGGCAGGAGAGCGGCCCGTTTGGTCGGGTAGCGCGTGAGCAGCAGGTCGAGCTGCTGCTTGCGATCGCCGGTGAAAACCGGTTCGTATGTTGTTGGGTGCATGCCGCCGCTCAGTGAAAAAGCGTTGTCCGTTGTCCGTTGTCCGTCCTCCGTATTGCCCTGAGCCCAAACGGACAACGGATAACGGATAACGGAAAACGCATCATCTTCATCGGTCCACCTCTCCCATCACGATATCCACGCTCGCATTGATCGCGATCAAATCCGCCAGCAGGCCGCCTTCGGCCATCTTGGGCAGCGCGGCCAGGTTGATGAACGACGGCGGGCGGATGCGCCAGCGCACCGGCTTGGCCGTCCCATCGGAGACGAAGTAGTAGCCCAGCTCGCCCTTCCCGTTCTCGATGGGGAAATAGGCCTCTCCCACCGGCGTCTTGACGCCTTCCATCACCTGCTTGAAGTGGAAGATCATGGCTTCCATGTCGGTCATGGCCGCGGTCTTGGGCGGCAGGATGACTCTGGGGTCGTCCACGTTGAGCGGGCCGTCGGGCAGCCGGTCCAGTGCCTGCTCCAGGATCCGGGTTGACTGCACCAGCTCCTCGAACCGCACCAGGTAGCGGTCGTACACGTCACCGTGCTCGCCCACCGGGACCTCGAAATCGTAGGTCTGGTAGTCGAGGTAGGGCCGGTCCTTCCGTACGTCGTACGGGACCCCACTGGCGCGCAGCATCGGCCCTGAGAGCGAGTAGTTGATCGCCTCCTCCGCCGTCAGCGCGCCGACCCCCTGGGTCCGCGCGCACCAGATCCCGTTCCGCGTGAGCACGCGATCCACTTCGGCGAGGGTCTTGGGAAAGGTCTGGCAGAACGTCCGTAAACCTTCGACGAACCCGTCGGGGACATCCGCCATCATGCCGCCCACCCGCGTCAGGCTGGTGGTGAGCCGAGCCCCGGTCCAGGCCTCCTGGAGGTTGTAGATCCGCTCCCGCTCGTAGAACATCCACAGGAACGGGGTGAACGCGCCGATGTCGATCCCGGTGGTGCCCATCCACACGAGGTGAGAGATGATCCGGCTCATCTCGCAGGCGATGACGCGCAGCACCGTGCACCGCTCGGTGATCTCCAGCCCCAAGAGCTTCTCGACCGCGAGCGCCAGCCCCACGTTGTTGGACATGGGGGACAGGTAGTCCGTGCGGTCGGTGAGCGGGATGATCTGGTTGTAGTGCCGGTATTCACCGAGCTTCTCGAAGCCCGAGTGCAGGTAGCCCACGTGCGGGATGCACCGGACCACCACCTCGCCGTCCAGCTCCACCACCAGCCGCAACACTCCGTGGGTGGCCGGGTGCTGCGGCCCGATGTTCAGCAGCAGGTGGTCGCCCCCCAGCTCCGGTTCCGCCTCGGCGACCGCGGCCCCGGCGGACGCACCCAGGGGGACCCGCATCGGACGACCCCGGACGTCCAGACCCGGGGTCGCCAGCTCGAACTCCACGGTGCGCTTACTCACCCCCGCGCTCCCGCTGGGGCTCCGGGATCACGCCCCGCTCCCCCCTCGCCAGCCGCTCGCGCATGTCTTCCGGCAGCTCGTGGTACGCGTCCGCAATGGACAGCTCGTCCATGGAGTAGTGCGCCTCCGGGTTGGCACCCAACGCCTGGCGTACCTGCTCGGCGCGCGAAAAGCGCCCGCGCAGCGGGAAGTCCTTCCGGAGCGGGTGCCCCTCGGCGTAGGTCTCCCACATGAGAATCCGCCGAAGGTCCGGATGGCCGCGGAAGCTCACGCCGAACATGTCGTAGACTTCGCGCTCGAGCCAGTTGGCGCCGGCCCAAATGGGCACGACGGAATCGATCTCGAGCCGATCCTTGGCCAGCTCCGCCTTGACGCGGAGCGGGGCGCGCCGCTCCAGCGAGAACAGCTCGTAGACCACCTCGAGCGGTCGCTCGGGATCGCGATACTCGACCGCGGTGACATCCACCAGATAGTTGTACTGCTGCCCCGGGGTCTCCTTGAGCCAGCGAAGCACCTCGGCGACGCGTCCGGCGTCCAGGTACACGATGGTGTCACCGCAGGAGACCAGGGCCCGCCCGATCAGAGGTCCGAACTCCCGGCGGAGGGCGTCAACCGAAGGGTTCACGTCCGCTTAGGCCGAACGGGTTTGGTGAATGGAATTGCCGAACGGCTCGGACAGCTCGTCCACCACGTCCGGCGGGAGCCGGAGGCCGGTTTGGTCGAGCGGCCGTTCCTGACGCAGTGATCCATCCACCACGGTCTCGCCTCGGATCTTCTTGTGGAGCAGCAGGATACCGTACAACAGCCCCTCGGGACGGGGCGGGCAGCCGGGCACGTAGACGTCCACCGGCACGACGGTGTCGATCCCCTGCACCATCGCGTAGTTGTCGAAGATCCCGCCGGTGGAGGCGCAGGCGCCCATGGAGATGACCCACTTGGGCTGCGTCATCTGATCGTAGATGCGCCGAATCACCGGCGCCAGCTTGAACGGCAAGCGGCCCGCGCAGATCAGCACGTCCGACTGGCGCGGCGAGAAGGCCATGCGCTCCATGCCGAAGCGGGCCATGTCGAACCGGCTCGCAGCCGTCGCCATGAACTCGATGGCGCAGCAGGCCGTGCCGAACGGCATGGGCCAGAGGCTACTGGTACGGGCCCAGTTGACCAGGAAATCGAGCTTGGTCGTCATCCAGTTGGGCGACAGGCTCGACAGGACCTGGGTTCCCGGTCCCTGCGCCGCGTGCCCCAGGCTCACTCCCATTCCAAGGCTCCTCGCTTCCAGGCGTACGCGTACCCGACGAGCAGGATGACGATGAACACCAGCATCTCCACCAGCCCGAACAAGCCCAGCTGGCGGAAGGCGACGCCCCAGGGAATCATGAAGACGGTTTCGATGTCGAAGACGATGAAGAGCATGGCGATGAGATAGAACTTCACGCTGAACCGCTCGCGCACCGTGCCGATGGGCGGCATGCCGGACTCGTACGGCGTCTGCTTGACCGGGGTCGGACGGGGGCGGAGGATAAGGTGCGAGACCGCGATCATCCCGACCCCGGTGACGACGACCAAGCCGGCCAACAGAACCAGCGATAGGTATTCGCGCGTCATGCCCTTGCCGCACTCGTGAAAAATTTCACTTGCGTCGGACGCGGCAACTTACCCAAGGGCGCGAAGGGGTGTCAAGCAAAGTGTAAGTGGCGTAACGGGTAACGCAGGGTATCTTTATCGCCGCAACGGCTGGACCGCTGGCAGCCGAGTGCACTCAACCATATCTCTTTCCTCGATGGCGATAAAATCCGACCGCTGGATCCGCCGCATGGCGCAGCAGCACCGCATGATCGAGCCGTTCGAGACCTCCCAGGTGCGCAACGGCGTCATCAGCTTCGGCGTATCATCGTATGGCTACGACATGCGCGTGGCTCGGGAGTTCCGGATCTTCACCAACGTGCACTCAGCCCTCGTGGATCCCAAGAAGTTCGACGAGCGCTCGTTCGTGGAATACCAGGGCGACACCTGCATTATCCCGCCCAACTCCTTCGCGCTGTCGCGGTCGGTCGAGTATTTCCGCATTCCCCGGAACGTGCTCACGATTTGCGTGGGCAAGAGCACCTACGCACGCTGCGGCATCATCACCAACGTGACGCCGTTCGAGCCGGAGTGGGAGGGTTTCGTGACGCTCGAGATCTCGAACACGACCCCCTTGCCCGCGCGGATCTATGCGAACGAAGGAATCGCCCAGGTATTGTTCTTCGAGGCGGATCCGGACGATGAATGTGAGATCTCCTACAAGGACAAGCAGGGCAAGTACCAGGCGCAGCAGGGTGTGACGCTGCCCAAGATCTGACCCTCATGGCGCTGATTCGCTGTCCCACGCACGGCATCCCATTTAACGAGGACAATCCCCGGGGCTGCCCGGCCTGTGCCCTGGAGAAGGAGGGGGGCGAGCAGGCGCAGGTGATGCGAGAGTTGGCGCGCGCGTCGCAGGTCATTCGGCGGCCGGGTGCACCAGCGCCGCCGGCGCCGCCGCCGACGGACTTCCCGCCGCGACGCAGCGAGCGCTTGGCCGCCCCGGTCACGGCACCGCCGCGGGCGCCGCTGCTCGAACTCGGCCCCCTGGACCGGCTCCAAGAGTTGGCGCGACGGCGGCCCGTACCCGTGGTCGGCATCCCGCTCATCGTGATCTTGCTGGTCGCCCTGATGGCCCGGTCCCGCCCTTCCTTCGTCCAGCAGCCCAGCCCGGTCCCGCTCACCGGCGAGGTGCTCCCGCTGCCCATCGAGCCGGGCGCCGAGCTCACTACCGTGTTTGGCGTCTTGGGCGTCCAACCCCCTCGGCCCAGTCCGGAGGGGAGCGCGCTGGAACGATATTCGTATGGGACGGACCTCAATATCGACGCGCTGAACGGCGTGGTGTACCTGATCTCGATACTGGTGCCGAATCGGAGTTGGCACGGCCTGCGCGTCGGCATCCCTCAACGAGAGGCGGAGGGCGGCCTCGCACTGCTTGGGCCCCCGCAGCCGGCCGCTCCGCCGGTCATGCCCCGGGCCGACACGATCCGCCGGTTGGTCGTGTATCCGTCGCTCGAGGGACGGCCCAACCGGCCACTCAAGGCCGAGGTGCGGCCCCCCAACGGCTGTTACGACGTGGTGGTGGACATCCAGCCGCGCGCGGCCGGCATCCTGGTGGATCGCGATCGGCGGTATGCGGTGATCGGATCGCCGGGGGCGCAGCTGGAGTGGGTGGCGACGCGGGTTCAGGTGATCAGTCGGGCGGTGGCGGGGCCGGCGGGGCCGGCGGCGTGTTGATGGAGCGATATCCGATGATCCTCGTGGCCGTCCTTGTGGGTTGTGCCGGCGAGCGGCGCGCCGCCCCGCCGCCGGCCGCGCAGGTCACGATCCGGGCGGTCGGTCTCCAGACCCCGGAATCGGTGCTGTACGACCACGTGGGCGACGTCTACCTGGTGTCCAACATCAACGGGTCGCCGCTGGAGAAGGACGACAACGGGTTCCTGTCGCGGATCTCACCCGACGGGACCGTGCTGGCGCTCAAGTGGATCGACGGGGCAACGGCCGACGTCACGCTCAACGCCCCCAAGGGGATGGGGATCAAGGGCGACACGCTCTTGGTCGCCGACATCGACGCGGTGCGCTTGTTTCACCGCGTCACCGGCGCGCCACTCGGCGCGCGCGAGATCGCCGGCGCCAGCTTCTTGAACGACGTCGCCGTGGGCCCCGACGGCTCGGTGTATGTGACGGACAGCGGCCTCCAGGCCGGCCCCCAGGGGTTCGCGCCCTCGGGGAGCGACGCCGTCTACCGGTTCGACGCAACGGGTCGGGCCGTCCCGGTGGCTCGGGACACCTCGCTGGGCCGGCCCAACGGCGTCCTCGCCGACGAGATCGGCCTCGTCGTGGTGACGTTCGGTTCGGGGGAAGTCTATCAGCTGAACCCAGCTTCGGGCGCGCGCACGCCGCTGCCGAAGCCGCCGGCGGGGAGCCTCGACGGGGTCGTCCGGTTGGCCGATGGCTCGCTCCTGGTCTCCAGCTGGGAGGCCAAGGCCGTGTACCGCTTGGCGGCCGGGGGCGCCTGGACGGTGGCAGTGGATAGCGTGGAGGCGCCGGCGGACATCGGATACGACTCCAAGCGGCAGCGGGTGCTGATCCCGCTGTTCACGGGGAACGAAGTGCGGGCGGAACCGGTGAGGTGACCGCCAGAGCGAGTTGAGAAACTCGCGGTTCGGAACTCCGGCGGGCTCGCGCCGTCGCTGTCGCCCCGCCGGCGCTCGCTACTTGGATGCCGGGCGATACCCCGGGCCCCGCACCGCGCGCCCCGGCTTGGCACCCGTATGCCGGGCGCCGCGCACGACACCCACACCGTTGACGAACACATCCCGCACACCCGCCGAGAGTTGATGCGGTTGCTCGAACGTGGCCCGGTCCGCGATGGTCGTGGGGTCGAACACCACGACGTCCGCGTAGAACCCCTCCCGCAGCAGCCCGCGATCCTGGATGGACAGCCGCGTGGCCACGGCCGAGGTCGCCTTGCGCACCGCGTCCTCCAGCGTCAACACCCCTTCGTCCCGCACATACTTGCCCAGGATGCGGGGGTAGGTGCCATAGGCTCGAGGGTGGGTGAGACCCCGCGCGCTATCCGGATCCGCCCCGCCCGCGTCGGTACCGAACTTGAGCCATGGCTGCCGGAGCTGGAGCTTGACGTTGTCTTCGCTCATCATGAAGTAGATGGTGCCGATCCGCTGCTCCTCGGACACCAAGAGATCCATCACCGTCTCCAGCCAGTCCTTCCCGAGCGCCGCGGCGATCTCCGACAGCCGCTTTCCGGCGTGGACCTGGTTCTCCGGTTTCAACAACCCCAACACCAGCACGCCGTCCGGCGTGGCGAGCTGGCACAGGTTCTCCCAGTCGGTCATCTGCCGCATGACCTCGGCCCGGATCTTGGCGCGCATCGCGGGATCGCGCAGGTTGTCGAGCAGCTTGTCGTCCGCGGCGGCCCACGGCGGCAAGCAGGAGCTCAAGCCGGTACCGCCGGCGATGTAGGGGTACATGTTGGCCTGGACGTCCAGCCCGGTGCCGCGCGCGGCATCGATCTTCGCGATGGCCTGCGCTGCCTTGGGCCAGTTGCGCAGCCCGCCGGCCTTCAGGTGGTAGATCTCCACCGGAACGCCCCCTTCCCTGCCGATGCGGATGGCTTCGTCAATGGCTTCGAGCAACTGATCGGCCTCGGACCGCATGTGCGTGATGTAGACGCCGCCGTAGGGCGCCATGGCACGCGCCATCTCGATCAGCTCGGCCGTGCCCGCGAAGTTCCCGGGCGGATAGATCAACGCGGAGGCGACGCCCAAGGCGCCGTCCTCCATGGCGCGGCGCACCACGGCGCGCATGGTGTCCAGCTCGGCGGGCGTGGGCTCGCCCAGCGCCATGCTTTTCACATATTCGCGCACCGTCGCGGCGCCCAGGAACGACCCGACGTTGGGCGAGACGCCGTGACGCTCCATCGCTTCCAGCCAGCGGGAGAAGCCTCGCGGCGTCATGAACTGGCGCACCACGGCCTGGCGCTCCGGTGGCAGCCGAGACAGGTCGCCCACGGTACGGTCGTTGGCTGGCGCCGGGGTCCCCCCCTCCCCGAGGATCTCCGTGGTGATGCCCTGGGTCACCTTGCTCACGTCGCGGCCGTCGCCGAACAAGAAGGAGCCGCCCGACTGGCCCTGGATGTCAATGAATCCCGGGGCCACGACCATGCCGCGGGCATCCAGGCGTTCCCGAGCCGGTGCGTCGCGTAGCAGCCCGGCGGGCGCCACCCGCGCGATCCGGTCCCCGCGGATCGCGAGGTCTCCGTAGAACCACGGCGCTCCGGTGCCGTCGACGACGCGGCCACCGCTGATGACGAGGTCGTACGGCGGGGGCAACGGGGCTACGCCGCCCCGCGGCTGGGTCGACGGCGCGCAGGCCGCGACTATGAGGGACAGCAATACGATCGTACCAACGCGCCGCATGGGGGTCTCCGAGATCTTGTTGGCGGAGAGGCTACCGTATAGAGTGCGGCTTCGTCAATCTCTGCGCTTTCTGCGCTCTCTGCGGTGAGTAACACTCGAACGTTGCGCGTCCGCATCCGCCCGCTCACCACCGCCGCTGACTTCGCCGCGTGCGTAGAGCTACAGGAACTGGTGTGGGGCGCGGGCGAGGAGACCATCCCGCCGATCATGCTCCTCGTGAGCCAGAAGGTGGGGGCCATCGCCGCGGGGGCGTTCGACCCGGACGGCCAACTGCTCGGCTGCGTGTTCGGCCTCACCGGACTGCGCCACGGCCGCGTGGCGCACTGGTCTCACCTGCTCGCGGTGCGACCCGACGCGCGGGACCAGGGCATTGGCCGCCGGCTCAAGCGCTACCAACGCTCGCGCCTGCTCGCGATGGGCGTCCCAACCATGTACTGGACGTTCGATCCCCTGGTGGCCCGGAACGCGCACCTGAATCTCAACCACCTGGGGGCAACGGTGGAGGAGTACGTGCCAGACATGTATGGACCGGGGGACCGGAGCCCGGTGGACCGGGGAATCGGCACCGACCGGTTCGTGGTCCGCTGGGACTTGAGAAAGCGAGCACGCAGGGGTTCGCGGGACGCCGCTCGGGTCGGGCTTCCACCCATCGTGAATACCACCGAACGCCCCGGGGGCGCTGCCGCGCCCACCGAACTGCCGCTCCCCAGATTGACGTCCGTCCGGGTCGAAATCCCTCGAGACATCCATGTGCTCCGGGACCAGGATCCCCAGCAGGCACGCGCTTGGCGCGCCACGACCCGCCGAGCATTCCTTTACTATCTGAAACGGGGCTACCGCGTCACACGCTTCCAACGCGGAGCCCAGGCCCAGCGGCGCTTCTACCTGCTCGTGAAGCCATGAAGAACGCGGGACATGCCCCCAGCCTCATGCGGCGAATTGCCGACGGGGTGGACCTAGTAGACGTTCGACACCTCGGGAATCCTCACGTGATCGCCGCGGCGGTGCTCGACACGGGGGCCGGCCTCGCCATCGTGGACCCGGGCCCGGAATCAACGCTGGCGAACCTGCTGGCGGAGCTGAAGGCCTCTGGCCGGACCCTGAGCGACGTTCGTTATCTCTTGCTCACGCACATCCACTTGGACCACGCCGGGGCAACCGGGGCAATGGTGCGCCGGCATCCCGACCTCGAGGTCTACGTGCACCAGCGCGGCGCGGCGCACCTGGCCGACCCGAGCAAGCTGTTGGCCAGTGCCGAGCGACTGTATGGCGCAGACATGCGGCGACTCTGGGGCGAGGTCGTGCCGGTGCCCGCCGCCAACCTCCGACCCCTCCAGGGCGGAGAGCGGCTGGCGCTCGGTCAGGTGGCCGTCGAGATCGCGTACACGCCGGGCCACGCCTTGCATCACGTGAGCTACCTGCATACCCCCACCGGGACGGCGTTCGTGGGCGACACCGCGGGTATCCGCATCAGCGGGCGCGACTACCTCTTTCCACCTACGCCGCCGCCGGACATCGATCTGGAGTCATGGCGAGCGAGTCTCGACCGCATCGCCGAGTGGAGGGCGGAGCGACTGTTCCTCACGCATTTCGGAGCAGGGGCGACGGTGGAGCCACACCTGGCGGAAATGCGGGAGCGGCTGGTCGAGTGGAGTGAGCGCGTCCGAGCCTCGCTGTCGGAGCCCGGGGACGATGCGTCGCGCGCCGCGGCGTTCGTCCAGCGGGTGGGGGAGGAGGTGCGGCGTCGCCTGTCGGCCGAAGAAGCGCTGCGCTTCGAGCAGGGGGCAGGGCTCACGTTCTGCTGGTACGGGCTGGCGCGCTACTGGCGGAAGCGCCTCCCGCGCTGACCTACCAGCTGCCTTTCTCTCCCATAGCGTCAATTACGTGGCTCAAGCGCGCCGCCGCGTTGCGCCAATTGGTCAGCACGGCGCGTTGCGCCCCGTCAGGGTCGCCCGTCTCCACCGCTTGAATGAGCAAACTGTGCTCCTCCACGGACGCGGCGATCTCGTCGGTCAGCGCCGACGCATAGACACGGCCGTAGCGCTCGGCCTGCGGCTTGATGGCTTCGTGGAGGGAGAGCAGCCGCGATCCGGCGGCCGCCTCCACCAGCCGTCGATGCAGCGCCTGATCCAGCTCGAAAATCTGACTCGCGTCCGGGCGCCGGGTCTGCGCGGCGCGCCGCAACTCCTCGTTGAGTTGGCGCAACTCGCCGCCCAGCTGGGCACGGAGCTTGGGGTTGAGGGACGCCGCGTAGCGCGCGGCCAATCCCTCCACCTCGGCCACAATGTGCAGCAGCTCGGTCGCGTCCTCGCGGGTGAGCGGCGCCACCACGGGGCGGCGACGCAGACCCGCGTTGGCGACCACGATGTACCCCTCCTGGGCCAACTGCTGAAGAGCGGCCCGCACCGGCGTCCGGCTCACTCCCAGCCGCCCGGCGGCATCGGTCTCCGTGATGCGGGCCCCCGGTGCCAGCCGCCCCCGGACGATCAGATCCCGCAGTTTCGCGTATACTTGGCTCGAACGATCGGCGTCGTGAGCGCCGCTCGGCCGTCGGCGTCGAGTCATGTGGCTCTCAGACCTTGCGTCCCGGTTATCCCTTGATGGCACTCTCGCATCGACGTTAATCTAGGGGCCCCGAACGCTGCCGTCACCCGTGGGCACGCTGAAGGCGCCATGACACCACCACCGTCCGGCCGCCGGACGGACGACGTCACCATCCGACCCCTGTCATCTCCAGAGGAGCTGGCTCAGGGCGTCGCCATCCAGCGCCTCACCTGGGGCAACGAGTTCACCGAGGTGGTTCCGGCCACCATACTCCAGATCTGCCAGAAGGTCGGGGGCGTCGCCGCCGGCGCGTTCGATGCGAACGGACGCATGCTGGGGTTCGTCTTCGGACTCACCGGCGTACACCACGGACGCCTCGCCCATTGGTCCCACATGCTCGCGGTGGAGCCGGACGCCCGCGGACTGGGGCTGGGCAAGCGACTCAAGCTGTACCAGCGGGACGTGCTGCTCCAGAGCGGCGTGGTGGAAGTCCGCTGGACGTTCGACCCGTTGGTGGCGCAAAACGCGAACCTCAACATCAACGCCCTCGGGACGGAGATGGAGCGATACGTCCCGGACATGTACGGCGGCAACACGGGGAGCGACCTGCACAGCGGCCTCGGCACCGACCGGCTGGTGGCGCTTTGGCCCATTGCCGATGCGCAGGTCGGTCGGGTGCTCGAGGGCCACGCGCCGCCGCTCGCGCCGGCGCTCGCGGACGCACCCGTTGCCAACGCGTCTGCGGCGGTGCGGGACACCTTGCCAGACGAGCCAGCCGTCCGCATCGAGATCCCCGCGGACATTCAGGTGGCCAAGGCGCAGTCCCTGGAGACCGCCCGCGCGTGGCGGGCCACCACGCGCCGCGCCTTCCTGTGGTACCTGGAGCGTGGCTACCGCGTGGTGGGGTTCACCTACGGCGGCGCTGGGGGGAGGTGCTTCTACGTGCTGGCGCGATCCCCGGCATGAGTCTCGCGCTTCGCCAGATCGCGCTGCGGGAGATCGCGCTCCAGCTCAAGGAGCCGTTCCGCATCTCGTCCGGCGTGGTGTCCCACCGCCGTATTCTGTTGGTCGAGCTGACCGACGCCGACGGCGCGCAGATCTGGGCCGAGTGCGTGGCCGGCGAGACGCCCAACTACTCGCCGGAGACCGTGGATACGGCCTGGCTCGCTATCCGGGACTGGGTGGCGCCGCGCGTGCTGGGACGCCGCTTCGAGGGACCGGAGCAGGTCTTCCCCGCTCTGGAACAGGACTTCCGCGGCCACCGCATGGCGAAGGCCGCGGTGGAAATGGGCATGTGGGCGCTCGCGGCCACGCGTGCCGGACAGAGCCTCTCCCGGTTCCTCGGCGGAACGCGCGACGAGATCGCCACGGGCATTTCGCTCGGCATCCAGGAATCGCCCGCCGGGCTGGTGGAAAAGGCGCGCGCGGCGCTGGCCCAGGGGTATCGCAAGATCAAGCTCAAGATCAAGCCCGGGTCGGACGTCGCGTTCGTCGGAGCGGTGCGCGAGGCGCTGGGACCGGCGGCGCCCCTCATGGCCGATGCCAACAACGCCTACACGTTGGCCCAGGTGGACGCTCTGGTGGCACTCGATCAGTTTGGTCTCGTCATGATCGAGCAGCCCTTGGCCTGGGACGACGTGGTGAAGCACGCGCAGCTTCAGCAGCGCCTCAAGACCCCGATCTGCCTGGACGAGTCCATCACCGGGCTCGACAAAGCCGAGGACATGGTGGCCTTGGGGAGCGGGCGGATCATCAACATCAAGCCGGGACGGGTCGGCGGGTTCGCGGCATCCAAGGCCATCCACGATTTCTGCGCCCGGCATCAGGTGCCGGTCTGGTGTGGCGGGATGTTGGAGTCGGGCGTGGGGAGGTCGTATAACGTGGCTCTCGCTTCCCTCCCCAACTTCGTCTTCCCGGGGGACCTGAGCCCCAGCGCGCGCTACTGGGAGCGGGACATCGTGACCCCCGAGTGGACCATGAGCGCGAGCGGCATGGTCCGAGTGCCGCGCGACGTGCCGGGCATCGGCGTGCGCGTGGACGTGGATCGGGTGGAGGATCTCACGGTGCGGCGGGAGGTGATCGCGGCGTGAAGGCCGGACGGCGCGGGGGCACGACGGCAGAACGGCAGCGCGCCAGAACGGCAGCGCGGCCGCGCAGCGCCGGCGACAGTCCCCGGTTCTCCGCCGCGCTCCGGCGCAGGCTGCTCGACCTACGGCACGACCTCCATCGTCATCCTGAGCTGGCGTTTGAGGAGCGCGAGACGGCCAAGCGCCTGGAGGCCGAATTGGCGCGGCTCAAGCCGGTGGAGCTCAAGCGCGTGGCGGGCACCGGCGTCCTCGCGCGCATCAAGGGCCGAAGGCGCGGGGCGCCAGCGGTTGCCATTCGCGGGGACATGGACGCGCTGCCCATTCAGGAAGCCACCGGGCTGCCGTTCACCTCCGAGGTACCTGGGGTCATGCACGCCTGCGGGCACGACGTGCACGCGACGTGGGCCGTCGGTGCGGCGGCGCTGTTGACGCAGCAGCCGGCGACGGGTGACGTCATGATCCTGCTCCAGCCCGCCGAGGAGACGGGCAAGGGCGCGCTGGCCATGCTGGAGGCGGGCGCCATCGAGGGGATCGCTGCCATCTTTGGCGCCCACGTGGACCGCCGGTTCCCGGTGGGCCAGGTGGTGGCAGACGAAGGTGCCCTCGCGGCTGCGGCGGACACGTTCAAGATCGAGCTGGTGGGAAGCGGGGCGCACGGCGCGCGACCGCACGAGGCGCGGGACCCCATCGTGGGCGCCGCGGCCCTGATCCAGGCACTCCAAACGATCGTGGCCCGCCGGATCAACCCCGCGACGCCGGCGGTGGTGAGTGTCACCACGGTCCACGCGGGCTCGGCTGACAACGTCATCCCCGAAAGGTCCACTCTTTCCGGGACGATTCGCACGCTGGACGGGGCGACACGGGAGCTGGTGCACGCCGAAGTGAAACGGATGGTGCACGAGACGGCTCGGGCCCACGCGTTGGAGGCCAAATTGGCACTGGAGTTGGGGCCCCCGCCCATCGTGAACCCCGCGCAGGCCGTCTCGTGGGCCCGTCAGGCGGTCACCCGGGTCTTTGGCGCCGAGGCGCTGGTTCCGCTCGGCTACACCAACATGGCGGCCGAGGATTTCGCCTGGTACCTGGAGCACGTCCCGGGATGTTTTCTGCGGATCGGCGCCCGGGAGGAGGGAGGAGACCCGATTCCTGCCCATTCGCCCCGATTCTACGCCGCGGACGAGGCGATCTTCACCGGGGCAGCCGTGCTGGCGGAGACGGCGCGGGTGGCCTCTGCGGCCCTGGCTGCCCAACCAGCTGCCGGACAGAAGTACGGCGGTAAGGCCGTAGACCAGAAGCGTAAGCCAACAAAGAGGCGAGCTGGCCGAACCCGTTGACTCGGCGTTGACGGCGTGTGGGTACCATAGGCTCGCCATGAAACCGGGCCGAGGCTATGTTGGAGCCATGAGCGAGACCGCGCTCATGACCGCGGAAGAATTGCTCCGATTACACCTGCCGGACAAACGCACCGAGCTCATTCGGGGCCGGCTGGTGGTGCGCGACCCCGGCGGGGCCCGCCACGGCGCGGTGGCGATGCGCCTGGGCTACCGGATCATGGGCTACGTGGAGGCCCACGACCTTGGCCGGGTCTACGCGGCCGAGACCGGCTTCAAGATCGAGACCGCTCCTGACACGGTGCGAGCCCCGGACGTCGCCTTCATTGTGAAAGCGCGTCTCCCCGAGGTCGAGCCCCGGGGCTACCCACCCTGGGCGCCGGACCTGGCCGTCGAGGTGCTGGCTCACGACGACCATCCCGCCGAGACGCTGGAGAAGATGGCCCAATGGCTCAAGGCGGGCGTCCGGCTGATCTGGGTGGTGGATTCCGAGAAGCGCAACGCCCGCGTCTATCGTGCCGACGGCAGCGAGGTGCTACTCGCCCCCGACGATACACTCGACGGCGAGGATGTCCTTCCCGGCTTCCGCTGCGCGCTCTCGGCTCTCTGGTGAGTGCTACTTCGCCGCCACCAACCGCTGCCGCGTATAGGGAATCAGGCCGCCCGCGTCGATGATCGCCTGACGTGACGCCGGTAGCGGCACCATCGCATACCGCTTCTTCGCCATCTGATTCACGACCTCCGCCGCGCCCACCTCCAGCTCATCTCCCACGGACGCCTCGATGGTGGGACAGGTGACCACCCGGAGCCCCAGGTTGATGGCGTTCTGGAGGAAGATCCGCGCGAATCCCCGCGCCACGATCACGAGGTCGTAGCCTTTGAGGCACGAAACGGCTTGCTCGCGCGACGACCCGCAGCCAAAGTTCTTCCCGGCGACGACCACGCTGCCGGGCGCGATCTCCCTGGCCTTGAGCTTGCCGTTGAAGGCGGCGTCATCCGCGAACGCGAATTGGGGGGTCTCGGTTGGAAGCACCGTAGCCATGTGGCGGCCCGGATAGATCACGTCGGTCGAGATATCGTCCCCCAGCGCGTACACCACCGTCGCCATGGTCAGTTCCCTCCCCCGCTGGTCCGCGGGTCTGTGATGACCCCGGTCACCGCCGAAGCCGCCGCGACCGCCGGTGAGCACAGATACACCTCGGACTTGGGGTTTCCCATCCGGCCCTTGAAGTTCCGGTTGGTCGTGGACAGAGCTACCTCGCCGTCGCCCAGCGCACCCTCATGCACCCCGAGGCATGGCCCGCAGCCGGAGTTCATCACCACGGCCCCGGCCCGCATGAGCGTCGCGACAAGCCCAAGCTCGATCGCCTGCCGGTAGATCTTGGCCGAAGCCGGAAACACCAGCATGCGCGTATCGGCTGCCACCTTCCGGCCTTCCAGGAGATGCGCCGCCACGGCCAGATCATCCAGCCGGCCGTTGGTGCACGAGCCGATCACGATCTGATTCACCTTTCGCCCCGCCACGTTCGCGAGTGGTTGTACGTTGTCCACCGTGTGCGGGCAAGCGATCTGCGGCTCCAGGTCGGATACGTCCAACTCGATGGTGCGCTCGTAGGCGGCGTCGGCGTCCGGCGTCACGGGCTCGACCGAATTGGTGACCCCCGCCTCATCCCGCAGGTAGCGCAGCGTCTCATCGTCGGCCGGGACGATCCCGGAGGTGGCCCCCGCCTCCACCGACATGTTGCACAGGGTGAGCCTGCCCGACGTGGACATCCGCCGGACGGTCTCACCATGGAACTCGAGCACCCGGAAGTTGGCGCCTTCCGCCGTCAGGTCACCAATGAGCTTCAAGATCAGGTCCTTGGGGCTCACGTAGTCCCGAAACGCGCCTCGCGCCACGACCTTGATGGTGGGCGGCACCTCCACGTTCAGCACGGCGCCCAGGGCCCAGACACTCGCCATCTCGGTCGCGCCGATGCCGAACGCAAGGGCGCCCAACGCCCCGTGGCTGGTAGTATGGGAATCCGTGCCGACCACCACCGCACCGGGGCGGACGTAGCCGCTCTCCGGCAGTATCTGGTGACAGATGCCGCCCACGTCGCCCCGGATATCGTGAAAGCGCTTGATTCGGTGCGCCGTCACGAACTCGCGGACCTTCTTCTGGTTGGTGGCCGTCTTGGGGGACTCAGCGGGAACCCGATGGTCAAAGATGATCGCCACCCGCTCCGGGTCCCACACGCGCGGCACCAGCCCGGTCCCGGCGTACACCTCCAGGAACTGGTTGATCACCAGCGCCGCGTTCTCGTGCGACATCGCCAGGTCCACTCGCGGCTCCACCACATCCCCCACCGCCACCGCCTTGAGCCCGGATGCGCGGGCCAGGATCTTCTGCACCACGGTCATGCCCATGGTCACACCACCCCCTTTGCCCGGAGCGCCGCCACCTCGTCCCGCGAGATACCGAGCGTTCCCAGCACATCCTCGGTGTGGGCCCCGAGACGGGGCGGCGGCCCGCTGATGGCCCCCGGCGTCTTGGCGAACTTCGCGGTCAACTCGAACAGCTTCACGGGTCCAATGCCTTCCACCGGCACCTCTCGCAACACGGCGCGGTGCTCCACCTGCGGCTGATGCAGCGCCGCATCGAGGCTCAAGATGGCACCACTCGGCACATCCTTCGCGTTGAGCAGCTCCACCCATTCGTCCGTGGGACGCTCGACCAGCTTGGCTTCGATGAGCGGCGTCAGCGCCTCACGGTTCTTCTTCCGGACGTCACGCTTCTGAAACCGCGGATCGGTCTTCAGCTCCGGAACGCCCAGCACGTCGCACAATGCTTCCCACTGCTCCTGCTTGTTGGCGGCGATGTTGATGTAGCCGTCCTGGGTGCGAAACGTGCCCGATGGGGCCGCAGTGAAGTTGTCGTTCCCCAGAAGCACCGGTTGCTGCCCCCCGATCAAGAGATTCGCCGCCACCCACCCCATGAGCGGCATGATCGAGTCCAGCATCGCCACGTCAATGAACTGCCCTTCCCCGGTCCGCTCGCGGTGGTACAGCGCCGCCATGATCGCGAAAGCCGCGTTGAGACCGCCCACCGTGTCGCAGACCGGGAAGCCGCAACGC